>Ga0210394_10000217_pt1 | contig 135662 bp, 137 predicted proteins | sample IncBWC12MmetaG_FD_160121 | JGI IMG/M metagenome (GOLD analysis project Ga0210394, IMG submission 160121) | Forest soil microbial communities from Barre Woods Harvard Forest LTER site, Petersham, Massachusetts, United States - Inc-BW-C-12-M | ecosystem: Environmental > Terrestrial > Soil >...
TGCCGCGCGAATTGCGCGCGACGCAAACCTCAAATTTCATCACGCCCGGCAAGGACGGCCATCGTCCCGTTGAGATGATCGGCACGTACAGCACGATTCCGGAGCTCGGATGGGCCGTGATCGCGCAGCGCAGCCTGGACGACGCGCGCGTGGACGCCGGCGTAAACGAGCTGACGGCGGAAGCGCTGCAATTCGTCGTGGGCGTCACCTTCGTCGCGCTGTTGCTCGGATATTTATTCGCACTGGGAATCACGCGGCCGATCCGCGGACTGGTCGAATCAGTACGCGCCATCAGCCGCGCCGAATTCCACGAACGCGTGGTCGTCCGGGGAACCGCCGAAATCGGCGAGCTCGCCGAAACATTCAACAACATGGCGGGCGATATCGAGGAATACGTCGAGCGGTTGACGCAAGCTGCCACGGAAAATCGCGAGCTGTTCCTTGGCTCAATCCGCATGCTCGCAGCGGCCATTGACGAAAAGGACCCGTACACGCGGGGCCATTCCGGCCGCGTCGCGAAATATTCGCTCATTCTCGGGGACGGCCTGGGACTGAACGCCGAGGATCTCGACAGGCTGCGAATCTCCGCGCTGCTGCACGACGTGGGCAAGATCGGCGTGGACGACCGCGTGCTGAAAAAGCCCGGGAAGCTCACTGACGAAGAATTCGACTTGATGAAACAGCACACCGTGAAGGGCGCCAACATCATGCGCCCCGTCGCGCAACTGAAGGACATGCTACCGGGCATCGAACTGCACCACGAACGCATGGACGGCGGCGGCTATCCCTACGGCTTGCAGGGCGACTCGATCCCGATGATGGCGCGCATCATCGCTGTCGCCGATACGTTCGACGCCATCACAACGAATCGCCCCTACCAATCGGCAATGGATGTGGACTTCGCGCTGGAACGCATCCGATCTCTCGCGGTGACCAAGTTCGACCCCAACGTCGTCACGGCGCTCGAAACCGCGATCGCCGCCGGCCGGCTGCGCCTCTCGGCAACTCTCGTCGAAGTCTAACCAATCCGCGTCTAAACCAGGAATTTCTTTAGCGGCTCCCAATATCTCTCGGGCCAACCCGAGGAGAGGCCGTCGAAATCGCCTTCCGGGAAACCCGTATGGTCCAGCACAACCAGGACGCCCGAACCCTGTGGTCTCAGTTCGAATTTGACGATCGAGTAAACGCCCGGCCCCCAGCTAGTAGGACGCCACGCCTGCACGATTCGCTGGTCGGGGATGAGTTCAACGTTTCGTCCAACGATCATTCCCCCGAACATTTTGAAAGCGCCGCCCGCTTTCGGGTCTATCTCAGCCGGCAAACCGGTAAACGCCGCGAATTGCTTTGAGTCCAGGAGCACCTCGTAAATCCGCTGCGGTGTCGCTTTAAAGGCGACTTCCTGGTGAAGAGACGTAGGCGTCTGGTTTCCGGCCGCGCCCGGCGCAGCCTTCATGGCCTGCGGCGTGTTTGCCCAAAGCTCGGAACCGGCGGCCAGGCCGCCTAGTGCGATGCCTAGGCCGGCGATCACTTGGCGTCGCGTGGACGTATTTGCCGGCGCCGTCCGCTTCTCTCTCTCGCTCATGGCTGCTCTCCTGAATTGCTATTGCCTGCTAGCGCGGCATCACAACATGGGGGCCGAATAGGATCAAGTCATATTGTGTGCCCCAGGGTTGCGCGCGTCTCCTCTGCTAGAATAGCTAGCTTCGAAGCGGCGCGGCGAAGTCCATGATCTCACTCTTTGGCAAATCGGGGGCATCCCTTCTTGACCGGCTCAAGCAGTCGGTCGGTAAGACGCGCACGGAACTCGCGGCGCGTGTCGAGCAACTGCTGACGGGCAACCGGCCCGTTGATCCGGAGCTGCTGAAGCAGCTGGAATCGGCGCTGCTAAGCGCCGACATCGGCGTGCGTACCACGAAAGAAGTACTCGCGTCGCTGCGCGAACAGGTGAACGAGCACAAAATCGACGACGCGGCGGCGCTGAAACAGGAATTGAAGCGGCAAATTGTGAAGATCCTGATCGCCTCAGCGGAAAATTCGGGAGGCGGATTGTCGGGCATTGGCGTCGGCAGCGCGGCCGCCGGGGCTCCGCGCATACTGTTTGTCGTCGGCGTGAATGGCACAGGAAAAACGACGACGATTGGCAAGCTCGCGAATCGGCTGAAGAAGGACGGGGCGAGCGTCGTTTTGTGCGCGGCCGACACTTTCCGCGCCGCGGCAATCGAGCAGCTCGAGGTTTGGGCGAAACGATCGGGCGTCGAAATCATCAAGCAGAAATCCGGCGCCGATCCTTCGGCGGTAATTTTCGACGCGCTCTCGGCCGCGCAATCGCGCTCTGCCGACGTGGTGATCGTGGACACGGCTGGACGCCTGCACACGAAATCGAATCTGATGGCCGAGCTCGACAAGATGAAGCGCACTGCCGCGAAAGTGGTGCCGGGCGCGCCGCACGACGTGCTGCTTGTCCTCGACGCGACCACGGGACAGAATGGCCTGAACCAGGCACGCGAATTCTGGAGCCAGGCGGGCGTTACCGGAATCGTGCTCACGAAACTCGACGGCACCGCGAAAGGCGGCATCGTCGTGGCGATCGCACGCGAGCTCAGTCTGCCGATTCGCTTCGTCGGCACCGGCGAGCAGATTGACGACCTCGTTCCGTTCGACGCGCAAACCTATGTCAATTCCCTCTTCGACTAGCCGCGCAGATGCAGTTTGGATGGCGCGCGCACTCGAGCTTGCGCGGCGTGGCGTCGCACTGGCGCACCCCAATCCGATGGTCGGCGCGGTGCTCGTGAAGCACGGCCGCAAAATCGGCGAAGGGTTTCACGATTACGATAAGCGCGATCACGCCGAAGTTGCGGCGCTGAAGCAAGCGGGCGAGAAAGCGCGCGGCGCGACCCTTTACGTAACGCTCGAACCCTGCTGCACGACAGGCCGCACGGGTCCGTGCACAAAGGCGATCGTCGCCGCGGGAGTGAGGCGTGTTGTCGCGGCCATGCGGGATCCCAATCGAGCGGTGGCCGGCCGTGGGTTCGCGGAATTGAAGCGCGCGGGTGTCAAAGTTACACTCGGAGCCGACGCAGGGGGCGCTAAGCTCTTGAATGAGGATTTTGCGAAGTGGATTCGAACAAAGACTCCGTTCGTCGCTTTGAAATCCGCTCTCACGCTCGACGGCCACATTTCCGCGCGCCCGGGCAAATCCACGCCGATCTCGGGCAAAGCATCCCGGGAAATCGTTCAGCGCCTTCGACATTCGGCCGACGCCTTGGTCACCGGCATCGGCACCGTGCTCGCCGACGATCCGGTGCTCACCGACCGCACTGGCCAGCCACGCCGTCGTAATCTTCTGCGCGTCATTTTCGACTCGCACCTACGGCTACCGCTGAAATCAAAGCTGGTTCGATCGGCTGATGGCGATGTGGTCGTCTTCACAGCACGGTCCACAGCTTCCGCGAAGGCGTGTGCACTCGCAAGAGCTGGCGTCGAAGTCGTCCGCGTTAAGTCGCGTCGCGGACGAACGGATTTGCGCGCTGTCCTGAAAGAATTGGGCCGTCGCGGAATACTCTACGTACTGCTCGAAGCGGGCGCGGAACTCAACGGCGCCGCGCTCGCGGCCGGGGTTGTGGACAAACTCGTTCTCTTCTACGCTCCCAAAATCATGGGGACGGGCGGCGTACCTTTCGCGCGGATCCCGGCAGCGCGATGGTTTACGAAGCTCCCCGCGCTTCGGGACACAACCGTCACCTGCTGTCCGCCGGATTTTATCGTTGAGGGATATTTACACGATGTTTACGGGAATCACTGAACACGTCGGAAAGATTGAATCGCTCAAGCGCGGCGCGGATGGCGGCGTGCTGCGCGTCAACCTCGCCGGCGCGCGCGAAATCGCGGCCGGGATGAAGCTGGGGGACAGCATTTCCGTCAACGGGTGCTGTTTAACCGTTTCCGAATTCGACGCGCACGCTTTCTCCGCCGATCTTTCGGGCGAAACTCTGCGCCGCACATCGTTCGGCGAAAAAAAGGTTGGCGACCTGGTGAATCTAGAGCGCCCTCTGGCGGCGAGCGCGCGGCTGGGCGGGCATTTCGTTCAAGGGCACGTCGACGGCGTCGCGCGCGTGGCGAAACTTGTTCCCGAAGGCAACAACCGGTGGCTCTCCGTGATCGTGCCCGAGGATTTGCGGCGCTACATCGCCGAAAAAGGCTCGATCGCGGTTGATGGCATCAGCCTCACGGTCGCGCGCTGGAAAGGCGGAGTCGCGGATTTCGCGATTATTCCTTTCACGCACGAGCACACGAACATCCGCGCGATGGTTGCGAGTGACGCCGTGAACCTGGAATGCGATATCCTCGCGAAATACGTGGAAAGCCTGCTGGTGACGCGCCAAGCGGCTCCGCTTTCCTAGGATTTGCGGCACGGGTTTCTTCTCGATTTCTCCACGCGATATTCCTCCCAACTCAGGAAAGCGATCAGCGCGTCGAATCCGGCAAACAGTAAGAGAAGCGTCGAGTGCGTGTGGGTGAATCTGTAGACTCCATAGACGCTGAAGGCGATGAAAATCGTGATCGCCAGCGGATACGCCCAGAGCTTGTTCATCCAGAGAAGAACAGAGAGCACGGCTTTAACCAAGCCATGGGAGAGAAGATAAATCGAGGCGAAAAGCGGATCGCTGTGAGTAAGTTTTTCCGAGCCATGGAGCAAGTGAGCTGCAATGAAATCGTGCGGATCGCGTGATAACTCATGCTGGAATATCTGCTGCAAGGTCCAGCCGAGCGACTCGGGCTTGATGAACCATAGAAGCACGCCACCGATTGCTTCCAGCAGCCCGTCAATTCCCTTGAGCGTGATACCGGTGCGAAACGTGGCCCGCAGAAAAGTTAGTGAGTTCATCGATGATGGCGTGGCAGAACAACTTTAGCGCAGCGCGGCTTCAAATCGAATGCGCAGCTTGCATCGCGGCTTCACGGCGCTTGGCGCGCGCTCCGCGGAAGTACAATATGAGGCCGATCGCGATTCCGCCCGCGGTCCCGGCAATCAACTTCATCTCGAAAAGCCACGGCCGCGTCTGCTCGCCGGGTGGAATGAACGACAGAGCAATCGCCATGATGACGACGCAGAGCGCGAGCGATCCCGCGAGCCATACGCCAAATCGCCCCCCGGGAATCAGCACAGCATCCTTACTTGCCGTGCGGTTGCCGACATATGCCAGCCGTATGACGGCCGCGTACACGTAGATGAACGGAATGAAGTACAAAACGTTCGAAGCGTCTACCAGAATGAAATAAGCGTTGTTCGCGCTCTCGTTGAGCTGAATCAAGAAAAGGATCGCGCACGATATTCCCGCCTGTACCAGCATCGCAACCCACGGCGTCTTCCATCGGGGATGAATCCTGCCGAACGCAGCGGGCATATAACGGTCAATCCCGACGACAAACGGAATGCGCGCCACTCCGGCAACGGTAGCTCCCACACCTCCAGCGTTGCCGAACACCACCAGGATCGCGGCGAGGATTCCAAAGTACGCAACGTGAAGCGTCGTAGAACCTGTCGTCATCGCCTGGAATACGCCGCTCTTCGGATCCACCACGCCGGCAGGCAGAATCGCGAGCAGCGCCATCGTTGCCGCAATGTAGATCAGCACAATCATTATCGCTGAGCCGACAATGGCGCGCGGAAAGGTGGTGCGCGGATCACGGATTTCCTCACTCATCGAGGACGCAAGTTCGAGCCCGCTGAACGCAAACGCGATCTGCGGCCAAAAGTTCAAAGTGCCCCAATTCCACTGCGGCATGATGTTGAGCCATGTGAAATGCGTTGCCGCTCCGTGCATGCGCCACAAATACACGCCCATGCCGACCAACATCAACAGGGGAATGTAGGTTCCGATTCCTCCCGCGTTCTGCAGCCACTTTCCGATGCCCACGCCGACGATATTCAACGCGACCGCGGCAAACAACAGCAGAAACGCTCCCACCAGCAGAAAGGTCCGGTTGTCCGCGAGATGCGCGGCGCCGGCGCCACCGACATACGCGCACATCGCCACGCTCGCCATCAACAGGCCGGGAAAATAGAAGACGGTGTAAACCCAATACGTCCAGCCGGCGACGAATCCGTGGAATTCGCCGAATGCTTTCTTTGTCCAAACGTAGAGGCCGCCTTCCTCGGGAAACCGCGTGGAAAGTTCCGTCAGGATGATGGTCGTCGGCAGAAAAAACAGAACTGCGGCAATTACCCACAGGCTGATCGAAGACGTACCGTTGTGCGCGGCGACCGCGATCCAACGCGGGCCAAGCACCGACGCGACATTGAACAACAGCAAGTCCCAGGGACCCATCGCACGGCGAAGCTGTTTCTTCGGATCGGATGAATTGGGTTCGATCACGCGGTCGCGTCCAGCGCGGGAATCAACTCGTCCTGCAGCAAGAAATTCCGAAGGAAGGGATCCTGCGAGGACTCGAGCTCCTGCCACGTTCCAAAGAATGCCACGCGGCCTTCCTGCAGAAATATCACGCGGTCGGCGAGTTTCTTGCCCAGATGCGTGTCGTGCGTGACGACAATCGAAGTTTTCTTGAGCGTTTTCTTGAGCTTCAGAATCAGGTCGCTGACGTGCGCCGCCATCAGGGGATCGACCATCGTGGTCGGCTCGTCATAAAGAATCGCTTCGGGATTTTCGGCCAAGGCTCGCGCGATGGCGACGGCGCGTTTCGTGCCGGTACTTAGATCGGCGGGTAAGCGGTCCGCGAATTCGGTGACCTCAAGCATGGCCAGCATTTCTGTCACTTTGCGCTCGATTTCTTCAGGGCTTGCCTGATCGTCGCGGCCCATGAGCGGAAACGCCACGTTCTCCGAGACGGTCAGCGAATCAAAAAGCGCGCCGGACTGAAAAACCATGGTCACGCGCCGCCGAATTTTCTCGAATTGCACTTCGGTCCAGCCGGACACGTCCTGCCCGGCGACAACGATACGGCCCTCGTCCGGCTCGAGAAATCCGAGCAGCAGCTTCAGAGATACGGACTTGCCCACGCCACTGCGGCCCATGATCACGGCCGTCTCGCCCTGGTCCACGAAAAAGCTGACGTCCTTCAGGACGGCGTGGTCATCGAACGATTTCGAAACGTTTTGGAATTCGAGGTAGTGGCCGCTCATCGTCTTTGGTGACGCTGTTTAGTGGCGCTCCCTGCGTCGCGATTCGGGGCCGTCCGCGCCCCCGCTCAGTCGCGCCCGTGCTTCCTCGTAATCCTCAGGCGAGTTCATATTCTTGAACAGGTACCCCTCGGAATCAAAGGCTTTCCATTCGGTAGGTTCGATGATTTCGACCCGCAGGTTTTCGATCGCGTCCTTCACCTTTTTGTTGCCGAGGGTAAGCGCCCCGTGAATGCCCGGCTCGGCGCGTTGATGGTAGAGCGCGCACAGTGGCTCCGTGCCGATGGCGCTCTTCGGGACCACAGCATCAGCTTGCGATGCGAGGGCCCGCGCGACAGCGTAATCGAGCAAGGGCTTCGTAAGATACGGCAAGTCACACGCGACGACGAGGCTCCAGGGCGCGCTGGACGCTCGCAATGCGGTCGCGATACCGCCGAGTGGACCTGCGCCCGGCCAATCGTCGGCGATCGTGCGCAGCCCGAGCGCTCGAAACGCTGCCGAATCGCCGACCACGGTCGCCGAACCAACGACAGATTCGACGAGACGCGCCGTGCGAACAATCAGCGGTCTGCCGCCGAGTTCGAGCAGTGCTTTGTCACGGCCCATTCGCGAGCTTGCGCCCCCGGCCAAGATGAAACCGGCAACTTGGATATTCGAACTCATTTCCTTGAGACCTACCTCATTTCGCGCTCGGTTTTTTCCGTAGGGGCACGGTATGCCACGCCCGGCGCGGATGCTTGGCGATCGGCCGCCACAGACAGCCGTCAGTATGCGTATTTACCCGTCCTGATTTTCCATTGCAGGATTGCGGGCCCGGCCCACTCATACAGAGGAGCGCCCTGCAGTACGCTCGATGGGAAGGCGAGCCTCGTCAGGATTAGCAGGTACATCAAGGCCACGAAAACCCAAAGGACCCTCGCCACGCGCTTTGCCTGAGCCGTCCGGACGTACTCCTGGCGCTCGTGCCAGACGAGCGCTAACGACAACAGCACGCCCAGCGAAACGGTCAGGCTACAAAACCACTCAACGGCCACGGCAGGCCGACCGTGTTGAATCTGCGCGTCAATCTCGAGCAGGCCGCCGGCCCAAGCAAGAAAGAACAAAAGCATCGGGAGACACAGCAGCCGTTCCGACAGCCTCGGGCGACGATGCCCTAGGATCAACGCACGCAGAAACAGGTAGACGAGGGTCCCAGCGGTTCGCGCAACCAGGCGAACGTAGAAGAGCGGAACCACCTAGCGTCTCTTGGCTCGGGATTCTAGCCTTGGCTCAAGGGCAACTCAATAACCAACTGTCGGATTATTCGGCTATATCGTATATCTATGATTTTAAGCTGCTTATTATCAATCCATCGGTGCGCCATCTCCGACCTCAGATAGATTTCCCTTTGACTGTCCGCCAACCTTTGCTATATTAGCACTCGCTTGATGTGAGTGCTAATCGCGCACCCCGCCAAGCAACACTCGTCAAACCATCCCGAGCCAAATCACCAGAACTCGGGACCATCGGAGGAATCGTAAAAATGGCTGTCAACATTACGCCGCTGCATGACCGCGTCCTGGTCCGGCGGTTGGAAGAGAAAGAGCAGGTAAAGGGCGGAATCATTATCCCCGACACGGCGAAAGAGAAGCCGCAAGAGGGCGAAGTGATCGCCGTAGGCGCCGGCAAGCTGAACGAGAAGGGCGATCGCATCCCGCTCGACGTTAAAGCGGGCGACCGCATTCTGTTCGGCAAGTATTCCGGGAACGACATCAAGATCGACGACGAGGAGTACATGATTCTGAAGGAAGACGAAATCCTCGCCAAGATCGGCGGCGCGGCCAAGGCGGCCGGCGGCAAAAAGTAACCACCCCGCGAGTCCGCTACGGCGGGCCACGGATAACCATTCCAACGAAACGTGAAGAGGAGAAAGAGATATGGCAAAGCAAATCGTAACTGGTGAGAATTCGCGCCAGGCGATTCTACGCGGCGTCAACGCACTCGCGGACGCCGTGAAGATTACGCTGGGCCCGAAGGGGCGCAACGCGGTCATCGAAAAGAAGTTCGGCGCGCCGATCATCACCAAGGACGGCGGGACGGTAGCGAAGGAAATCGAGCTGCAGGACCCGCTCGAAAACATGGGCGCGCAGATGGTGCGTGAAGTCGCCTCCAAGACGTCTGACGTCGCGGGCGACGGCACCACCACGGCGACCGTGCTGGCACAAGCCATCTTCCGCGAAGGCGTGAAGACGGTGGCAGCCGGCGCAAGCCCGACGGCACTGAAGCGAGGCATCGAACAGGCCGTTGAAGTGGCCATCGGTGAAATCGCCAAGTTCCACAAGGACGTGAAGGGCGACATGATCGCGCAGGTCGGCACCATCAGCGCCAACAACGACAAGCAGATTGGCTCGATCATCGCCGAGGCCATGAAGAAGGTCGGCAAGGACGGCGTCATCACCGTTGAGGAATCCAAAACGATGGAGACGACGCTCGAAGTGGTCGAAGGAATGCAGTTCGACCGCGGCTACCTTTCGCCCTACTTCGTCACGGACCCGGAGCGGATGGAGTGCGCCATTGAAGACGTCCGCATCCTGATTCACGAGAAGAAAATCAGCTCGATGAAGGACCTGCTTCCCCTGCTCGAGCAGATTGCCAAGATGGGCAAGCCGCTGCTGATTATCGCGGAAGATGTCGAAGGCGAGGCTCTTGCAACGCTCGTCGTCAACAAGCTTCGTGGCACTCTGCAGTGCGCCGCGGTCAAGGCTCCCGGCTTCGGCGATCGGCGCAAGGCCATGCTCGAGGACATTGCTACCCTCACCGGTGGCAAGGCCATCACGGAAGATCTCGGGATCAAGCTCGAGAACGTGAAGGTCGAGGACCTCGGCCGTGCGAAGAAGATCACCATCGACAAGGACAACACCACGATCGTCGAAGGCGGCGGCAAGTCCACCGAAATCGAGGGGCGTGTGCGGCAGATCCGCGCGCAGGTCGAGGACACCACCTCGGACTACGACAAGGAAAAGCTGCAGGAACGCCTCGCGAAACTCGTCGGCGGCGTGGCAGTCATCAAAGTCGGCGCGGCGACCGAAACCGAGCTGAAGGAAAAGAAGGCTCGCGTCGAAGACGCCATGCACGCAACACGCGCGGCAGTCGAGGAAGGTATTGTCCCCGGTGGCGGCGTGGCCCTGGTCCGCTGCATCGCGGCACTCGAAAAGCTCAAGCTGCACGATGACGAAGCCATCGGAGTCAACATCGTGAAGCGCGCTCTCGAAGAGCCTATGCGGCAGATCGCGCACAACGGCGGCCATGAAGGCGCTGTAATCGTTGGCCGTATCCGCGAATCGAAGGACGATAACTTCGGTTTCAACGCGGAAACCGGAGAGTTCGGCGACCTCGTCAAGGCAGGTGTAATCGACCCTGCCAAGGTGACTCGTCTGGCTCTGCAGAACGCCGCTTCGATTGCCGGCCTGATGCTCACGACCGAAGCTCTGATCGCGGACATCAAGGAAGACGATAAGAAGGGCGCCGCGAGCGGTGGTGGCGGTATGCCTGGCGGTGGCGGCGGCATGGGCGGCATGTACTAAGCCTTTCCAAGCCTTCATTCGAACATTTCACAAGGGCGCCCCGGTGCAATCCACCCGGGGCGCCTTTTTTTGCTCTTGCAACCGCCTCGCCTTCTAGGCAGGCGCTTTTTCTTTTTTGTCGCGCCCTTACCAGCGCCTCAGAGTTCAGGCGCTCAGCTTCTTGCTTGCGATCTGCGATGCCAGCGGTATAACGGGCGCTGCTGGCGACCGGGGGGCGACGTCTACTAGGCTTTTCCGCTCAAGCTTCAACGATTCGTGGCTGAGTGGTGGCTCTTGTTAACCCAGATTCGCCCGCGAATTCGGCGAGAAATCTGGGTCGCGCACGGTTGTCAAATCGAAGGGTGTCGGATACACGTCTTGCCGTTGTACCTCGCGAGAAATGGATTTATAATCACGGTGGATGTCGGCGTTCTTGCCGAGAAGGAGGTGATCCCTGAGGTACGCGAAATATTGATTGAGATGTACAGAGGCGCGCGTGATTGTGCCGTGCGCCTCTTTTTTTTCGCGGCCAGCGATTCAGCGCTCCGTTCGCGGTTTTGTTTTCCTAACCCATCACGGCAACAAACTAGAAGCCCGAACAGTAGACTTCCCGAACGTTTCTTGCCCCCTCGAAGGAAAAAGTCCATAGGAGCAACTTGAAAGAAATCGGCGTTTCATTCGGCTAGCGTAGATCGGCCGCCTTTTCGCTAGGATAGGCAGAGACGTATCAGCCGCCGGATCGCTCGAGACTCCGCGAGGCGCGAATATGAAGAGGGTCGCGCGCCTCGCTGTTTGCCCGTCACTCGCCACGATTCGCCGCCATTTGCTCGACACATCCCGTCGAGTAATTTCCGGTTTAACTCATTCGAAACAAAGGATTGGTGTCACGATTCGGTGTCACACTGTTTGAGGGTCTGCCTCCCGGCATCTCGGCAATGTTTGGCCGCACTTTATGATTCCCGCACTTGACTGTCGGACGACGCGGGTGGTACCAAAGGCAGGGCGGAGCAGGCAGCGCCCCTGCGAAAATCCCTCGCTGCAAAACCAGGCACGGAGAAATATCATGAACACTTCATTTGCAGGAAAACTACTGGGAGTCATATGCATTGCGGTGACGGCCATTCTTGCCGTCGCGCCGATTTCCCGGGCACAAGGCAATACGAGCCCTAATTTGAACGTGGCGGGAAACGAGATGCAGGAGCGAATGGAACTTTCCAATATGGACGCTATGGGTGATAAGGATGAGGTCGCCGCCTACAAGGCTTTCTCCAAGGAGCAGGAACCTGCGAAAAAGATCCAGCTCGGAAACAAGTACCTCCAGAAGTATCCGAAGAGCCCGCTTGCGGAGAATGTTGACTCAAGTCTGATGAACGTCTACCGCGCGCAACAGGATTGGAAGAACACGTATCTGTTCGCGGACAATGCCCTCGCGCTGAAGCCCGATGATGTGGACGTCCTAACCACGGTGGCGTGGACAATTCCGCACGTTTACAGTCCCAACGATGCAGACGCCGAACAGGAACTGAACGAAGCGGAAACGTACGCGAAGCATGCTATTGACGTGCTTTCAAAAATTCCCAAACCGGCGGATATGAATGACGCGCAGTTTGCGGCGGCCAAATCCAAGAGATCGATCCAGGCGCACAGTGCCCTGGGCCTCGTCTATTTTCGCCGCAACGATTACGATAATTCGGAAAAAGAGCTCGAACAAGCCACAAAGGGCAATTCGACCCCCGATCCGACCGACTTATATGTCCTGGGCGCGGATTTGCAAAACTTGAATCGCTATGGCGAAGCTGCAGAGGCGTTTGCTGGATGCGGCCAGATGGCAGGAGCTTTGCAGAATCAATGCAAGCAGTATGCAGACGCGGCGAAAAGGCAGGCGGATCTTTCAAAGACCAAGTGAAACACGGAGATGACAAGGGCGTCCCGGCAGTAGGATCAACCGGGCCGCCCCTATTTTATTTCTCGCTGCGATGGCTTACTGTTTTATGCCGACGAACTTCGACGTGGTCCCTTGACGCACATTGTTCACATCGAAGGTGATGGTCTTACCGTCCTCTGACACCGTCATTTTCGCGATGCTAATGGCCTTCCCATCGCGCTTGTCAGTCTCTTCGATGACGTCTTTGCTGATCCGCTTTACCGAAACACTAGTGGTTCCAGGGTCGCCCTTATACGGCGCGTCGGTTCCATCCAACTTCGCCGCGTAGGAGTGCCCGGTCGGGTCCGACATGTGGAGCGAGTCGCCTTCGACCTTAAACGTAAGCTGGAGCCCGTTGTCCGAGACGCTATCCAACTTCGAGGTTCGCCACGAGCCGGAAATCGCGTGCGATCCCGCTGGACCTTTTTCCACGCGAGTCATCATTCCTTTCCCGGTTACGGGAGCGCCATTCGTGTTGCTGCTATCGGTGAATTCGAACGCGGCGGTGGTGCCGTCTTTGGAGACTGTCGTCGTGGATGTACCCACGGTTTTGCCGCCCTTCTTGTCAGTCTCTAATACAGTGTGATCGTCCACAACCTTGATGCTCATCGAGTCGACGTAAGGATCGCCGGAAACTTTCTGATCCTGTCCATCCGCCTTGATATTTATCGCTGGAATGCAAGTCTTGCACTGATACATCCCGCCTTGCAGCAGCAGAACGTCAGGTTTCTTGGGTAACTCGACCTTACTGAGATCAATCTTCCACGTGCCGTCGAAACTGCTCTGCGCCATCGCAACAGTGGGCATAAACAACGCGATCAGAAATCCAGCTTGAACTAGTCTTTTCATGATTTCCTCTCCTAGCTTCGGTGCACCTACGAGGGTACTTCGGACTGCGGGCACTTTACACCCAAGGTCGGGCGCAGCGCAATTCGCGCGACGTGCTACCCCTGTGGCGCGCTCCGTTCGATGAGCGGCGCGGTCAGCGCCCACCAGCAGAGCGTTCCGATCACCGGCACGACACCGGCGAATAGAAATGCATTCGCATAGTGCTTCATATCGAACATGTGTCCAAGGCTCGGAAGCACCATCGCCACAACCGCTGACCACGACCCTGCGCCAATTCCCGCGACGAGGCCTGTTTGCTCCCTCGGGTACACCATCGCACTTGTCCGCAGCGACACAACCACGAATCCTGAGGCGATGAACATTGCCCAGAACATCAGCCCCAGCACGACGACTGAATTCGAGAATTGCGGCAAGGCGATCAGCGGCAAGCCGAGCAAAGCGAACGCGAAGAACATCCACGATGGCCGTGCATTCCCGGCTGCGAAACGGTCGGTCGACCAGCCCCAAAAGAAATATCCGATTTCCCATCCGAAAGGTGGCAGCCAGAGAACTCGGCCTAGCTCTCTCTGCGTGAAGCCGAGGACCTGCGAAAGATAGAGCGGCGCGAGATAGAGAATCATCCCGATCGGCAAAGCTCCCAGCGCATAGGCCGCGACGAGGCTCCAGAGGCGCCGCTCGAAAGGATTCGGCAGCGTGATCCTTTGAGTTTGCGTGCCGTGGGGCTCGGCGGAAAAATCAACGGTTCCGCGCCAGATGAGCACCCACGCGAGGCCGGCCAAGCCGGTGACGACAAAAGCCGCGCGCCAGCCATACGCCAGCGCGACGGGCGTGACGATCAGCGGCGTAAGGATCGCTCCCAACGAGCCGCCGCTATACGCGACCGCAATCCCGCGCGCTTGTTGCTTCGCCGGCAGCCAGTCGATAGCGGTGCGCAAACCGCCGGGAAACGTGGCGCCTTCGCCAAATCCCAGGACGGCGCGCGCCACCAAAAAACCGAGAAATCCAGAGAGCACCGCATGCGCTCCGCAGGCAATCGTCCAGATGGTTACCGCAAGCGTCATGCCGCGGCGCAGGCCGACGCGATCCAGAATCACGCCCCAGGTGGGATTTCCGAGCATGTACGCGTAGCTGAACGAGCTGATGATTTCGGCGTATTTTTGAGCATTGAGCTTCAAGTCGGCGAGGATCATCGGCGAGAGCACGGCAAGGGTTTGCCGGTCCATGTAGCTCAACAGCGAGCATGCCAGCATCATCGTCACGGGCCACCATGCGTGCCATGCCGTGCGTGGGCATGGGCTCGCGACCCGTGCTGAAGCGGGTTCGGTTGTCGGCGTCATCGGGTGCGGAACCAGGGATGATAACGCACGCGAGCTACGGCGAGCCGCTGTCTTTTGGTTCGGGACTGGAGTTGCCCATGTCGAGGACAACTTTCCAGTGTCCATCTTTCTGCCGTTTCCAGATGGTGGTGTATTTGCCGTGTTCGATCGCAGGCTTTCCGTCCTTGCCGATCGACCGAAATTCGAAATTTCCGAACGAGTATGCCAGGTCGCCCGACTCTGACACGTCAACGTGAACCGGCGCCCAGGTCAGGCGATTGTTCTTGTCGTCCAGGAAGGACATCGTTCTGGCGATGCTTTCCTTGCCCAGCAGCATCGGTGAACCGTTCGGAATTTCGACGGCCTCCTCGGCATAAAAAGACATGTAGCCATCGGCGCCTTTTTCGGCCGCGGCAGCCATCATGGCCGCTTCGAGCGCGCGAATTTCTCTAGATCTCGTGCTCACCGTAGCTCGGTCAGGCGGTTGCTGCGCACCGCGTGATGTTGACAGTGAAACCAACAGCACCGCTGCGACCAACAGCAAAACTGTTTTCATATGAACTCCATTTAGTGTTCCTTGCCTAAGGACGCTCGACGAAAGCCAAAAAGGCGGAAACGATGCGCCAGGATTGCCCGCTCTCGTGCATCACGAAAACTATCTGTTGAACACGGGGCGTCGCCGGCAACGTAGGCGCTTTCGCAAGCGACCATTGCAGCGTGACGACAGCGACGTCAACCGCTACGAGCAAAATCCCTTTCACCGCCCCCGATCCCCAGACCAGCCCATACGTCGTAAGATGCGCTGCGATTCCCTTGGCAAAGTTCGCGAGGCTGTCTCTCGACCAATGTTTGCCCTCCGTATCCCACAATTGGCCGTTAACCTCGAACTGGTTCAAGATTTTGCCAACGTCTTGCATGCCCCACGTCTCGACCAATCTGTCGACCGCAGCGTCGAGCTCTGTCCGCGGAGAAGCAGCCACCCTGAGACCGTGAATGTCGGTAGTTCTCGAACGATCGCTCGGCACGCCGGCTGAGATTGCCTTTAGAATTCGCTCGCCGTCCACTCCGCGCGCTTCCAGAATGCGAGCCGCCAGGCATCCTTCTTCCCTCAGAATTCCGAGGAGTAAGTGGACCCTATCGATGTGCCTATGCCCAAGCTTTTCGGCCGATTGCGTTGCGTAATTCAAGATCCGCTTTGACTCCTCGCTGAGTGGCATTGCGACCGACGTGGAGATACGCGCGCGCCGGATGATCTGGGCTTCAATCTCGTTTCGGATAGCTTCGGCTGCGTCAGGCTCCCCGAATGCCGAGAAGCAAGTGCTCGGTCTCGATTCTGACACTGCCGTACCGACTCGCCTCGAATCGCGCGCAGAAGATCGCGCGCCGCGCGTTTTCCGTGAAACGCTCAAACATGGACGTTCCCTTTCAAGCCAGGGGCCACGCGCATTCTACCTGAGACAACCACGGACTTGCATTTTGGCGCGGGTCGCGCGAAGCTGGGCACCCGTAAAATATGCGCCGCCGTACAAATCTTTCGCAAGCTTGACGAAAGGAATCATCCATGGCCGCTAGTTCGAAACATATTCGCCGCATCGCAACAGAAGAAGCCTTCTCGATTCCAGAGGTCGCCGCGGGCCTGCGCGACGTGGCGCGCTCACCGACCGTCAGCCAGGATTTGATTCTGGTTCAACGGATCTACGACGCGAAGACGGACGACGTGCAGGCGCGCCTGCTGCCGCGTCTGCTCGATTTGGAGAAAGAGCGCCTGCAGGATATGGACAAAAACGACGTGGATATGCACCTGCTTTCGCTGACCGCGCCTGGAGTGCAGATGTTTGACGCCGACACGGCGACCGAGCTCGCCGCGCTAGCGAACGACAAGCTGGCCGCGGTGATCAAAAGGCATCCGAATCGCTTTGCAGGCCTGGCGAGCTTCGCGCCTCAATCGCCGAAGCGCGCCGCTAAGGAAATTGAGCGCGCGATCAGTAAGCTGAAGCTCAACGGTTTCGTCGTGAATTCGCATACGAACAATGAATATCTCGACTATCCGAAGTTTTTCCCGATTCTGGAGGCTGCCGAGGCGCTCGACGCCTGCATCTACATCCACCCGCGAGCCGCTTCGGACGGGATGGCTGCGCCATTCCGCGATTACGGTCTCGACAGCGCGCAATGGGGCTACGGAATGGAGGTTGCAACGCACGCCGTGCGCATGATTGTGAGCGGAGTGTTCGACCGATTCCCGAAGCTCAAAATCTGCCTGGGTCACATGGGCGAGGCCGTGCATTTCTGGTTCTGGCGGCTGGACTATATGAACAAGAACGCGCAGAACAGAGGCAGCGCGCCGAAAATAAAGCTGACGCCCAGCGAGTACTTCAAGCGGAATTTCGTCATCACCACCAGCGGGCAGGAATCGCACTTGGCGCTCGATTATTCAATCAAAGCGCTGGGGATTGATAACGTGCTGTGGGCGATTGATTATCCGTATCAGCCGAGCGCGCCCGCGGTGGCGTTCATGGATTCCGCGCCCGTGTCGGTGGCTGAGCGCGAGAAGCTCTACCACGGCAACGCTGAGCGGATTTTCCACATCAAGCCGGCCTGATTACAGTGCTGCGCTGAAGACCGCGGCGCTACATGCAAAACTTTTCGGCCCAACGATGCCTACTGCTTCCGCGTCGCTTCGAACAGGAACCACGCGCGGCGTTGCGCTTCGTCAATCCAGTTTTCGAGCAGGCTCGTGGTCGCCACGTCGTTCGCTTCGTCGCACAAACCGTGCGCCTCGAGCATGCTTAGGACCAGCGCCTTATTGTCCTCGCGCAGCTCGCTCAGCATGTCGCCGGGATCCACGAATTCCGCGTCGTTATCGTCCAGCCGCTGGAGACGGGAAATATGGCCGATCGAACGAATCGTGGTGCCGCCAATCTTCCGCACGCGCTCGGCGATGCCATCGGTGATCGCGAAAATCTGGTCGGCGTGCTCGTCGAGCAGCAGGTGATAGTCGCGGAAGTGCGGACCGCTCATGTGCCAGTGGAAATTCTTGGTCTTGAGATAGAGTGCGAAGGTATCCGCCAGTAGCGCGTTTAAGGCGCCCGAAATATTCTTCACCGCCCCGGGACGTATGTCGGACGGGGTTGCCAACGGGGCCTTGCGCCGCTCCTTTACTTCCGTTCTGTTCGCCATTCTCCGCTCCTTTTCGATTAGGGTCATTTCGCAGCTATAGCAATATACGGCAGAACTGATTGGATGCGGAACCGACGTTCTTCGACGCTTGGATTTCGAAGCGTTACTTCTTCGGCAAGTATTTCTCGCAGGGCTTCTTTACCAAATCGTCCAATTGGCCCGCGATCTTGGTAGCGTCGTTTTTCTCTTCGCGGGCGATGGCCCGCCGCACCAGCGCACGCGGAAGGGGACCCCGCAAGTCCACCACTAGGGTGCCTTCTGCAAACGGGACTCGCACGGCGCGTGTGAAACCCGTAACCTCATGCTGGATACGTCTCAAGCCCCGTCTTTCGTGCGATCCGAACCGGTAGACAAGTTTCAAGTCGGCACGATCGGAGGTCTCCGTTAGCCCCCTCGCCGTCAGATCGCGCACGATGTCGCCCTCCATCTGTTTCGTTCCGAGGTCGCGGTTCAGCGCGGGATTCCTACCGTTCAATTCTCCGTTGCGAATTGCCAATGTCTTGTACTTCGTGAAATCAGTGTCCCGGTCGAATTCGAGCGTCACTGATTGCGCCAGCGCTCCACCTGTGGCAAGTAGGCTCAAGATGAGCAGTCCAATGAGTTGAGGTTTTTTCATACCGACAATGCTCCGAACGTCGTCGCACTTCGCGGGAGGAGTCTGGCAAGACTCCGGGCGAGCGTAACCAGGGGCCTAGCGGCGGATAAAGAAATAGGCGGACATGGCGAAGCCGATGACGATCACGAGCCAGCGCACATGCTGGGGATTCATCTTCTGCGCGAAATAGGCTCCGCCGTAGCCTCCCAGGAGTGCGCCGACGAGCATCAGTAGCGCCAGCGGCCACACGATTACGCGAGCGAAAACAAACGTCAACAGCGCGACACCGTTTACGATGCTGACCAGCAGCGCCTTCATGCCGTTCATCGCGTGAATATCTTCCATGCCCATCAGCGCGAGAAGCGACAAGAACAGGATGCCCACGCCCGCGCCGAAGTAGCCAACGTAGATCGAAACGAACAGTTCGAGAAACAGCACGCCGGCCAACAGCGCGCGCGGGCCCCGAGCGCCGCCGGGGGCGTCGCCAGCCTTGAGATTTGCGCGGCCTCGGATCCAGCCCGTAATGCGGCCGCTAAACACGAAGAGCAGCGTGGCTCCCAACAGCAGCCATGGAACCATGCGAAGGAAAGTGCCCTGGGGTGTAAATAGCAGGACGCGCGCGCCGAGGACGCCTCCGACAATTCCGGTGATGATCAGCGGCGGCAGCAGGCGTCGCGCCTCCGGTGTGAACGCCTTGCGATACGCCACGGTGCTCGCGACCGTGCCCGGCCAGACGGCGGCGGTGTTGGTGGCGTTGGCGGCGATGGGTGCAACGCCGGCAAAAAGCAGCGCCGGGAAGGTGATGAAGCTGCCCCCGCCGGCGACTGAATTGATGGCTCCGGCGAAGACCGCGGCGAAAAACAGGAAAACTGGATGACTGAAGTGCACGCCAAAGAATACCCCGGGGCGAGGCCTTAAGTCACTTGAATGCTGCAAGTTCCGGACGGGCAGGGAGCTGAGCCTTCAATCGCAGAACACGAGGGCGCTCCGCAGGCTCGTGGTCTGACCGCTAATAAGCGTCGGCAGTTCAAGGCTTGCGGCATGGTCCCGGGAATCGAAGGCGCTCTTCCTTGCCCGGGTGACCGCTTTGGTATAGTGTGTTCATCTTCCAGTAACATTCACGTTCGAGGAGGCGAATCGCGAGATGTCCGGATTCCTGCGCAGAATTCTCCCCCGCGAGAAATCGTTCTTTCAGATGTTCAACCAGCAGGCCGAAAACGTCGAAGCGGGCGCGACCGCCATGGTCGAGATGCTGGAGCATTTCGAGGATGCGGCGGCGCGGGCCGACAAGGTCGAGGATTTCGAGCACCTCGGGGACACGATCACGCACAACATTCTGCGGAAGCTGAACCAGACATTCGTGACTCCGTTCGATCGCGAGGACATTCACGAGCTGGCGAGCAAAATTGACGACGTGATTGACCTGGTGGACGCGGCGGCTACGCGGATGGTCACGTACCGCGTGCATGCACTGCGGCCGGGAGTGCTGGACCTGGCAACAACGGTGCGTCTTGCCACCACGCAGATCGTGGCAGCCGTTCGCCTGCTGGACAAGGGCGACCACGTCCTGGACCACTGCATCGAGATCAATCGGCTCGAAAACCTGGCGGATCGTCAGTGCCGGGATTTGATCGTCACCCTGTTCGATCAGGAAAAAGATCCCGTCGAAGTGATCAAGTGGAAAGAAATTATCGAAACCCTCGAATTCGCCACGGACAAATGCGAGGACGTGGCCAACGTAATCGAAACCGTCACTCTGAAAAACGCCTGAACACGTGCTTATTCTCCCTCCAATTTTCAAGCCCGGCCCGAGAGCATCCGGGCGCGTACGGTTTTTGGCGGACGGAGCGGCAGCGTGACGTCCTTCCATCTGCTCATCGTGATCGTCTTCATCAGTCTGGCATTCGATTTCACGAATGGATGGCACGACGCGGCTAGTTCGATCGCGACCGTCGTCTCCACGCGCGTGCTGAGACCGCTGTGGGCGGTGGTCTGGGCGGCGTTCTGGAATTTCGTGGCTCCGCTGACGTTCGGCACGGCGGTTGCGGCGACGGTTGGCAAGGGGCTGGTACACCTTGAAATGGTGACGCCGCAGGTGCTACTCGCCGGCCTGCTGGGAGCCATCATCTGGAACTACGCGACGATCCGGCTGGGAATTCCGTGCAGCTCCTCGCACGCACTGATTGGAGGCTACGGCGGAGCGGCGATTGCGGCGGTGGGATTTCGCGCCATCATCGTTCACGGCTGGGTCAAGCCGATCCTTTTTATTTTCATCGGGCCGATGATCGGGATGGTGGCGGGGATTCTCGTGACCGTAGCCACCAGCTGGATCGTGCGTCGGCAGGCGCCGCAAAAAGTGGACCGCTGGTTTCGCCGCCTGCAATTGCTTTCAGCGGCGGCGTTCAGCTTCAGCCACGGGACCAACGATGCGCAGAAAAGCATGGGAATCATCACTGCCGCGCTGGTTACCGGCGGGGTGATGCCCGCCTACAAGGTCCCGGATTGGGTTATCATTTGTTGTGCGTTGGCCATGGCTGGCGGGACGATGGCGGGCGGGTGGCGCGTCGTCAAGACGATGGGACAGCGAATCACGAAGCTGAATCCCTTCGGCGGATTTGCCGCGGAGACTTCCGCAGCGATCACTTTGATCGGCACGGCCGCGGCGGGAATTCCGGTTAGCTCGACGCAGGTGATTACCGGCGCGATAATGGGGGTTGGCGTGTCGCGGAGAATCACCGCCGTGCGCTGGGGCGTGACGCGGCACATTCTATGGGCATGGATTTTAACGATTCCCTGCGCTGGATTCATGGGTGCCCTGTTTTATTTCGCATTTCTACGCTGGATACGGTGACATGAGCGAAAACAAACTGCCGTTTGCAACGATCGAAGAGGCTGTCGAAGATATCCGTCAGGGCCGCATGGTCGTGCTCGTGGACGACGAGGACCGCGAGAACGAAGGTGATCTGACCATGGCGGCGGAAAAGGTCACGCCCGAGGCCATCAACTTCATGGCTACGTTCGGGCGCGGACTGATCTGCTTGTCGCTTTCGGAGCAGCGCTGCGAAACGCTCGACCTAAAACCGATTTCTCCGAGAAATACGTCCATGTTCGGGACTCCGTTTTGCGAACCCATTGACGCGCGCCGCGGGACCACCACGGGGACAAGCGCGTGGGACCGTGCAACGACCATACTGGTAGCCACCGATCCGCATACGAAGCCGGAGGACCTGGCGCGACCCGGGCATGTGTACACGCTGCGAGCACGCAACGGCGGAGTGCTGGTTCGCGCGGGACAGACCGAAGCTTCGGTGGACCTAGCGCGCATCGCGGGACTGAATCCTTCGGGCGTGATCTGCGAAATCATGGACGAGGACGGCACGATGGCGCGCATTCCACAGCTCATCGAATTCTGCCGTATCCACGGACTGAAGTTGGTGACGGTGGCGAGCCTGATCCGCTATCGCATGCAGCACGAGCGCAACGTGCGGCGCATCGCCGAATCCGTACTGCCCACGAAGTACGGCGATTTTCGAATGATCGCGTATTCGAGCGACGTGGATCATGAAATTCACGTGGCTTTGGTGCGTGGCGACCTGGCAAACAATCCGCCGGGAGTAGCCTCCGAGGGTGCCCCTCCGCTCGTGCGCGTCCATTCGCACTGCCTGACCGGCGATGTGCTCGGCTCGACCTCTTGCGACTGCCGCGAAATGCTCGAAGGATCGCTTGAGGCGATTGCGGCGGAGAATCGCGGAGTATTCGTCTATTTGCACCACACCGGACGCGGATTTCGAATTGATTCGCGGACCGAAGAGGGCGCATCGCTGCCGCAGATTCTCTATCACGAGCGCGGACACCTGGAGCGCGATCCGGGAGTGCAGCGCGTGATTCAGCACGAAAGCGGAATCGGCGCGCAAATCCTGAAGGACCTCGGGCTGCGGAGGATTCGCGTGCTCACAAATCTGCCGCGGAAAGTCGTGGCGCTCCAGGGATACGGCATCGAAATCGCGGATCAGGTGCCGCTTGCGATTAAGCCGGAAAACAAGAGCCACCAGGTTCTCTAGCTTCACCTGAAGTCATCCGCCGCAAGACTGCGATGAGGCCGAAGCACAGCATCAGCAGATTCCTGACCACACCAGCGCCGCGGCCGTGTTCCCTTCACGCGTCAGATAAAACCGGACAACAACGTAGTCGAAGCAGACGTCGCAGTGCGAAGCATCCGTGCCGGGCACGAAATGCTGTGCCCCTACAAAACGGCGATCCGACGGCGACGCCAATGGCACGATCGTGCCACCAAAGTGTGCCGGGCACGGTCGGGCCCCTCGGAAACCGGCTACGAGCGGCCGAAAACCAAGACGACAAATGAATCCGGGACCATTCCGCCGCGCGGGTGAGGATTTTCCGTGGTGGGGGCGGGCGGCGGCATGAATTCTGCTGTGACGAGGAAGACCTCGTGGGTCTTGGGATCGAGCGCCATGGTGCGCGCACCCGCCTGTGTCGGCACGTCCTCGACCACTGTGAACTTGTTCGGCGAGTCCTCGTGGACAACGGTGAGCGTGCCTGCACCGTTTGACGCGAAAGCAAAATCAGTCCCCGGGTCGAACGCATCCGCATCCACACCTAAGCCAATCGCCGGCGTTGCAATCACCTTGCCGGAATCGGTGTCGATCACGGCCATCATCTTGTTGTCGCAGCCAGCGAAGAGGCGGTGGTTCTTTGCGTCAATCGCCAAGCCCGAAGGTTCTTTGCAAGGATCGAGAGGCCAATGTGCGGTGACGACCAGATTCTTCGAATCAATCTGTACTTCCTCGCTTTTCGATTCGACATTGACGTACAAGTGACCGGCGCCGTCGGCAGCGGCGAATTCGAGCTTGCCTCCCACCGGAATCGTGCCCACCACACTGCCGCTGACCGCATCGACTGCAGTGATGTCACCGCTGCGCCCGTTCATAGCGAATACACGCTTCGTCGCCGGATCGTAGACGATCGCGTCCGGATTCGTTCCGGCCTGCGCGTGGCCAACGACTTGAAGCGTCTTGAGATCGAAAATGGATATCGTGCCGGCTTGTCCGTTGGAGGTAAAACCGTTTCCGCTAGCGGTCGCCAGAGCGATGCCATGCACGCCAGTGGTATCGGGAATTTCGCCGACAACTTTTTCCGAGTCCACGTCGAGGACAATCACTTTCGTCCCGCGCGAGATGAAGAGCCGTCGTGTGGCCGAATCAAAAGCAAGGTAGTCCCAGAACCCTTCGCCACCGAGCTTGATTTTCTTTAGGAGGTGATAGCCCGAAGGGCCGGGCGCTTGCGCAGCCGAGGGCGCCGCGGACACAGGTTTCGCACGCAGACGCGCACTGCTAATTGCCGCCGTTGTTCCCAGAAAAACAATTAACATCACGAAGGTCGATATCGAAAAAAAGCGGCGAACTTCCATGGAGGTCTCCTCAGGCGGCGCTCGCCGCGGGTGCGATTTTCACCGATATGGTATGCCGGGCGAGATGGAGGGTCAAATGAAGCGCGGATTAATAGGCGTTAATGATTCGGCGGTGGTGGACGTGATTTCTTGGGAGGCGGTGGCGTCTTCTGGACTGGCCCCCATCGATAAGCCAGAGGATCCCGAGCACGGTCAGGTGTTTCCAGCGGTTCGTGCCGTTGACCGGAGAGGGTGGAGAAATCTGCCCGCGATTCCAGCCAAACCGGTGCGAAAACAGCAGAGCAAGGGCAGCAAATCCTCTTAGGGCTAGAGCGGTACCGCCAGTTAAATGGAAGGCATGAGTTGTACTGAAAACAGCGAGAGCCATAACGGCGAGTCGAAACCGGATCGCGACGTAGTACCTCTGGTCCCAAGAGAGTGCCCGTATCCGCGAGGATCAAGTCGCGCGTCGGACGAAATCGTCAGCCCGTGGGGAATTGATGGCATCGCACGGCCTGGATCTCACGCGAGTCGTGCACCCTGGGCGCTGAAAATCTCAACAGGGCCAAATAACGCGGCTTGCTCCCCGATTTGGGCGCGGTCGCCGACGAGGACGATCTGTGCATTGGCGGAATCGAAATGGCGGCGCGCGGCGGCGAGAACGTCGGCGGCGGTGAGAGCGCGAATTCGCTCACGATAGGATTCCAGATAGCCCTCGGGCAGCTGGTCGAGATATACGGTCGAAAGCTGGCCGAGGAGGCCGTCCTGCGTGGCAACGCCGAGCGAGAAAACGCCGGTCAAATAGCTGCGGGCGCTGTCGAGCTCTTCGGCGGTGACCGGAAGGGAGCGCATGCGGTCCATTTCGTAAAACATTTCGGTGAGCGTGGCGGCGGCCACATCGTTGCGGACGGCGGCGCGCACCGTGAAATATCCCCGCTGGCGCAGCGGGTTGACGCCGCTGCCAGGGCTGTAGGTATAGCCCTTCTGTTCGCGAATATTGATGACGAGGCGCGAATGAAACGCGCCGCCGAAAATCGAATTCGCAAGGATCAAGCGAAACCAATCGGGATCGCGGCGCGTGATGGATAAATTGCCGAGGAGCACCTGCGTCTGCACGCTGCCCGGCACGTGGACCAGATGCACGCGGCGGCCAGACTGGCGCGGCGGCGCCGGAGACACCGGCGCTTCCGGTTTCGGCGCTCTCCACGAGCCGAAGATTTTCTCGATCTGCGCGAGCATGGCGTCCGCGGCAAAATCGCCGACCACTATGAACAACGATTCCTCCGGAACGTAGTGCACCCGGTAGAACTCCGCGAGCTGGTCGCGAGTGAATCCCGCGAGTTGCTCTTCGGTCGGCGCGACCACTGCATAAGGATGTTCACCGAAGAGAACGCGGCGGAAGCGCTCGCTGGCGAGAAATCCGGGCGTGGTGCGCTCGATTCTCAACTCTTCGAGTCGCTGGCGGCGCTCGCGCTCGAATTCATCCCCGGGGAAAGAAGCGTTGCGCGCAAGGTCGGCCATCAGCTCGAGGATGCCGGACGAAAATTCGGCGAGGCCCGACGCGGAAATGGTGCTGGCATCGGCTCCGGCGTGCGTGCCCAGACTGGCGCCCATTCGGCGCAGATCTTCTTCGATGCGGCGGCTGGCGCGCGATGCGGTTCCCGTGCGAACCACGGTGGCGGTCATTTCGGCAACTCCGGGCGCGGAGTGAGCGACGACGGCATTGCCGCTGCGGAAATAGAGGCGTGCGGAGATTTTCGGAAATGTGCGCGATTCGACGAGGACGACCTGCAAGCCATTCGAGAGCGTGCGAACGGTGCGCTTGGGCCACGCGACCGGACTTTCCGGCCCGAGCGCCGGAGCCTGCGTGCGAAGAATCGTGGATGTGGCGGGCGTGGTCATCGCGCGCCTCCGGGAGCCGCGGGGCGCCGCACCAGTACAGCGCGGTTGCGCGGAATCAGATACGTTCGCGCGAAGGCTTGCACCTGCTCGGGAGTGACGCAGAGAAATCCATCGAGAATCGTATTGACGCGGTTGGGATCGCCATCGAACAGCGTAAAGCATGCGAGATAGTGCATCAGGCCGAAGCGCGGCATCGAGGCGCCCATGCCACCCTCGAGCATCGAGTAGTAGTCCGAGCGGAATTTCACTTTCACGGGATCGAGCTCTTCGAGCGCGATTCCCTTCTGCTGAATCTCTTCAATCACTTCGTCGAAGATGGCGACTGTGCCTTCGGAAGTGAATTCGGGCTTGTGAAAAATGCGCGTGACCATTTGCGTGGGACCGTTGCTGTCGAACACGTCCGCGCTGCCGTCCACATCCACGGCGATTTGTTCCTCGATCACGAGCTTGCGATAGACGCGCCCAGCGCGGCCGCCGTGCAGAACGCGATCGAGAATCCCGGCGGCGAACCAATCGGCGGTGCCGCGCGGAGGCAAAGTATAGCCAATGGCGATGGCGGGAAGCGGGCCTAGTTTCTCTTCGACCTCACCTTTCCGCTCTTCGGTTTGGGGCGGTTCGCTCACGTCCGCATGCGGCAGTAACGGCTGCGGCGGGATATTTTCGAAATAGCGCTTCGCGAAAGCAAACCCCTCCGACGGCTCGAAGTCGCCGAGCATCAGGAGCACGGCGTTATTGGGCGCGTAGTACGTGTGGAAGAATTTCTGGACGTCGGCGAGCGTGGCAGCGTCGAGGTCAGCGAAATCGCCGTAGAAATTGTGCGCGTTGGGCCAGTTGCGAAACGCGACGGGCGGCAGGTCGAGCCACGGAAAGCCACCGTAAGGCTGGTTCATCACGTTGACGCGGACTTCTTCCTTCACGACGTCGCGCTGGTTGCGGAGATTTTCGTCGTCCACCTTGAGTGCGCGCATGCGGTCAGCTTCGAGCCAGAGGACGCGTTCCAAGGCGTTCGAAGGCACGGATTCGAAATAGTTCGTGATGTCGTAATTCGTGGTGCCGTTGAGCATGCCGCCGGAGGAATTAATCAGGCGAATGTGCTCCATCTTACCAGCGTTTTCCGAGCCCTGAAACATCAGGTGCTCGAAAAGATGCGCGAATCCGCTGCGGCCTTGCGGCTCCAGGCGAAAACCAATTTGATAATAGACGCCGACCGTAACGAAAGGCGCGGAACGGTCCGGCGATGCGACCACGCGCAGCCCGTTGGCGAGCGTGGTGTGCTCGACTGGAATGTGCAGTCTTTGCAGCGATGAACTCAAAATTGCCTCCAAGAAATATTTGGTCAGTTCCCCATGCCGCGTCAAAGACCGCGGCGCTACACTGCAACCTTAACCATCTGCGAGCGTACGCCTGATCTTCTTCAGTGCATCGGCCGGATTCTTTGCGAGCAGGCGACCGGCCAAGAGCGACAACGCGGCGTACGATTGTCGAAATTCCCGCGGGTAGGCGCGCAAAGCGCGAACGTGCCGGGCAACGATGGCATAGTCGCCCCGCGAGAGCGGCCCGGTCCACGCGGCGCGCGGCCCGATACGTTCTATATTATCGAAGATTTGACGAATTAAGGGTACGAGCGTTTGCATGGCGCGCTCGCGCGTGAATCCGATGCGGATGAGGAGCTGAACGCCCGCTTCGATCGTGGGGTACGTGCTGCCGGCGGCGATGACAGCGGCCGCGTGATAGATGGGCTTGTCGCGCGTGTGGATGGCGACCGTGATCCCTCCGAGCGATTTGCCGATCGATTGCGCCATGCGGCGGGCTCTGGGATCGCCCTCGACGCCGAATATCACGCCGCTGAGTTTCGGAATTACTGTCCCCCCGAAGGCCTGCATAGGATGAAGCGAACCTGTGGCGGCGCCGCAACGCGCGAGCGGCGCGAGAGCGGTGCGGTCGAGTGTGGCGCTCGTGTGCAGGATGATCTTGCCTTTGCATTTTGCGCCGCCGAGTTTGGCGAGACTACGCACAAGGGCCGGGAGATCGTCGTCGGCCGTGCAAAGAAAAATTACATCGGCGGCGTAAATCGCCTTTAGGTCCCGGGCTGAAGCCCGGCCAGATCCGCGACGTTTCCCGTGGGGATGCATTCGCACGCTCCCACCCCACGCAAGAGGCGTGCCCGCACCAATGACGCGGACGGCGGCGCGTGATGTCCGAGCGGAGCGCGTCACGACGGTGCCAATTCGCCACCCGCGCTCGCGCAGACGCTTGCCCAGTGTTCTGCCTACGCGACCAGCGCCGACGATGGACAGAGTGCGTGTCATCGAGCGTGCTAGCATAACTTGTTCGTACTTTTCGCGTGGAGGAAATTGCGCGTTGCATATTTTGTGGACTGGGCTGCTAGGATTGATCGCTTTAGGCTGGATTGCCGGAGCGATTGAGCTCGCGCGAGGCGTGCGAACGATTCCCGCGCTTGAAAGCGTTGCTCCTGTTCAGGATTCCGAGTGCCCCTCAGTGTCTATTCTTTTTGCGGGGCGCGATGAGGCCGAAAAACTTCCTGGCGCGATCGAGACGATGCTCTCGCTCGACTATCCCAGATACGAAGTGATCGCCGTGGATGACCGCTCGGATGACGCTACCGGGGCGATTCTTGCCGCCGCCGCGAAGAAAGATCTCCGGCTAAAACCCGCGCGCGTCGATTCCCTGCCCTCGGGCTGGCTAGGGAAGCCATATGCGTTGCAACAGGCTTACCAGCGCTCGAGCGGTGAATGGCTGGTCTTCACGGATGCGGACGTTCATTTTGCACCGGACCTGCTGCGCCGCGCGATAGCGCTTGCGAAAGAAAATGACTGGGAGCATCTGACGCTGCTGGGCGCACCGAAAATGTACACGTTCGGCGAAAAAGTGGCGCTGACGTTTCTTGGAATCTGTTTTCTGATGGCCACGAAGCCGTGGAGAGCGAATGATCCGAAATCGCGTGGCTATACGGGCGTGGGGGCTTTCCAACTGATTCGGCGGAACGCCTACGAAAAGATGGGGACACATCGGCGGCTGGCGATGGAAGTGATAGACGACATCAAACTGGGAAAGCTGGTCAAAGAAGCCGGGTTGCGGTCGGGCGTGGCGACGGGTGGCGATGCGGTGAGCGTGCATTGGCACGCCGGGCTGGCCAACACGATTCGCGGGACCACGAAGAATTTCTTCGCGGCGACGGGATTCAAGCTGCGGCTGATCACCACGCAGATTATTGGAACGCTGCTGATGTTTGTGTTTCCCGTGGCGGCGCTGCCGTTCGCGCGTGGATGGGTGCTTGCGTTCGCGCTGATTGCCGTCGGGTTACCAGCAATAATCGGCGCTGGAGTGGCTGTAAAATTAGGGGCGCCGGTTGCCTACGCGCTGACCTATCCGCTGGGGGCGGTGATTATTTGCTGGATGCTGACGCGGTCCACGATTGTGACGTTATGGCAGGGCGGGGTTACTTGGCGAGGGACGTTTTATTCACTCGAGGAGTTGAAGCGCGGAGTGGTGTAGGCCGGGCGGCGACAGAAGCAAATCAGGAGCAGGTCACAACCAAATCCCCTCGAACTACGTCCCGCGCCCGCAGGAACCGCGGGAAAGACAAAGACGCGCGGAACTTCGCTCCGGATGACAACATAAATTGAATGGGCGGCACACTGCCAAGTTTGTGCGCCGGACGCACACGCTGTGCCGCTACGAAGAACGGCGGGCGCGAGGGCGCGGCGACGCGTTTGGACTCGCCACCGCCGCGGAGGATGTTTGGCCAGGTTCTTGGGCGGCATCGGGCGAGGGCTGTGTACTCGGCGGCAGTTCGGTGCCGGCGATTACGCCGAGGTCGCGCTGCTTTAGCGAGCGGATGCGGTCGCGGAGTGTGGCGGCGCGCTCGAACTCGAAATTCTTCGCGGCTTCGCGCATCTGCGCTTCGAGCTGCACGATGGCCTGTTTTAATTCGTGCTCGTTGGTAATGTCGCCAATCGGCACCTCGTCCGCCGGGACGGTGATGTAGTCCGCTTCGACGATTCGGGCGAGCTGCATGTCCACAGATTTGATAATGGATTGAGGCGTGATGTTGTGCTCGCGGTTGTAAGCCTCCTGCTTCGCGCGACGGCGGCTGGTTTCGCCGATGGCCTGGCGCATGGAATCGGTCATGCGGTCGGCATAGAGGATCGCGCGGCCTTCGATGTGCCGCGCACAGCGGCCCATGCTCTGAATCAGAGACGTGGCGCTGCGTAGATAGCCTTCCTTATCCGCATCGAGAATTGCGACGAGCGACACCTCGGGCAGATCGAGCCCTTCGCGCAAAAGGTTGATGCCAATGAGCACGTCAAATTCGCCGCGACGTAGACTCCGCAGGATGCGAACGCGCTCGAGGGTTTCGATTTCGGAGTGAAGATAACGGCAGCGCACTCCGACCTCGGCAAAATATTCGGCCAGGTCCTCGGCCATGCGCTTCGTCAACGTGGTGACGAGCACCCGCTCGTTGCGTGCAGCTCGCACTCGAATTTCCTCCAGCAGGTCGTCCACCTGCCCTTTGACGGGCCGCACTTCGGTCTGCGGGTCCACAAGCCCTGTGGGCCGAATCACCTGTTCGACTACAACGCCTCCGGATTTGGTTAGTTCATAGGGCCCGGGCGTGGCGGAAACATAGATGACCTGGTTGACGCGATGCTCGAACTCCTCGAAATTGAGCGGGCGGTTATCGAGCGCCGACGGCATGCGAAAGCCATAGTCCACGAGCGTCTGTTTGCGGGAGCGGTCGCCGGCGTACATGCCGCGAAGCTGCGGTATCCCCTGGTGCGATTCGTCCACGAAAAGCAAGAAATCCGAGGGGACATAATCGAGCAGCGTCGGCGGCGCTTCGCCGGGCAGGCGCCCGGACATATGCCGGGAATAGTTTTCGATCCCGTGGCAATAGCCGATGGTGCGCATCATTTCGATATCGAAGTGCGTGCGCTGCACAACTCGCTGGGCCTCGACAATTTTGCCCTGCCGGGTGAGCTCGTCCTTCCACCAATCAAGCTCTTCGTAGATGGTCTGGATCGCGCGCTCTTTCTGAGCGGCGGGCAGTACGTAGTGCGTCTTTGGATAGATCGGCAGGCGGCCGATCTCGCCTTCGCGGGAGCGGATCTGGCCGGTCAGCGGGTCAATCTTGCGGATCGCTTCGATCTGGCTGCCCCAGAGCTCGATGCGCACGGCGAGATCGTCGTAGGGCGGATAAATTTCGATCATGTCGCCACGCACGCGGAACGTGCCGCGGCGCAGATCTTCGGAACGCTCGTACTGGATTTCGACGAGCTTGCGCAGGATGGACTCGCGCGCGATTTGCTGCCCCTTTTCGAGCATCAGCATCATGCCGAAATAGGCCTCGGGCGAGCCGATGCCGTAAATGCAGGAGACGGATGCGACGATGACCACGTCGCGGCGCTCGAAGAGCGAGCGCGTGGCGCTCATGCGGAGCTTGTCGAGCTCGTCGTTGATCGTGGCTTCTTTTTCGATGAAAGTGTCGCTTGACGGAACGTACGCCTCCGGCTGGTAATAATCGTAGTAGCTCACGAAGTATTCGACGGCGTTCTGCGGGAAGAACGACTTGAACTCGTGATAGAGCTGCGCGGCGAGAGTCTTGTTGTGCGCGAGGACGATCGAGGGACGATTGAGCTGCTCGATCACCTTCGCCATCGTGAACGTCTTGCCCGATCCGGTGACGCCCAGAAGCACTTGGTGACGATCGCCATCCATCAGCCCGCGAACGAGCTGTGAGATGGCTTCCGGCTGGTCGCCGCGGGGCTCGTAGTCGCTTGCAAGCTTGAATTTCATGGTGCATCGCCTCTGGGCCGAAATTTGAGGAACTGGAAACTCTCTATGATACTCCTTCTGTCAAAGTGGCCCCGCGCCCCTGGTTCGACAGCGCCGACTACGGTGGACCAGACAGCAACGTGATTTCCGACTGGCTCTGCACCTTGCCAACATGATGGATGCTCGATCCGGTGCTGGCGCTGGTGATTTGATAGTCCATGTTTTGAGTGCTGGTACGCGTAGAGCTGACCAGGAGACCGGTAGCAAGTGAAATGGAATCGAGGCTTTCTCCCGAACCTGTCCACGTGCCGGAAGTGCGCAAGCCGTTGCGCCGATAGTCGTCCGGGGTGGCGTCGGAATTGGTGGAGCCGCGGCGCAAGATTTCAAATTGGGTCAGGATGACCGCGCAGTCGTCTGCAGGCGCGGCCGACGGAGTCCCGGAGGTCTTCGGCTCGGCGGATGAGCCGCAAGACTCGTTGCGCAGATAGGAGGATTCCGCTCGTGAAATCAGGCTAGAGAGCACCGCACCCGGGATCGGCCGCTCACTCGTCCACTTCTGGCCGATCACGATACCCTTTTGCGGGATGTCGCCGCCCAAAAAAAGCCCCTGAACCAACGCCAGCGCGGGTTCAGAGGCTGACTGGCCAGAAGCCGGTTGGCTAGCCGTCGGTCGTCCTGGGGCTGCCGCACCTACATTTTGGAAGTCCGTAAATTCCCCGGTCGGCTGCAGGGTGAACTCCACGGACTGGCCTTCGAGGCGATCGTACTGATCGGCGAACGAGGAAGCAGCGAGATCGAGGGCGTCGGATTCGGATTCCGCGCTGGATTTTTCGTAGGTCGCGCGAAAACGAACCTGCCCCCCCGGCGAGGCACCGATTGCATCCAGACGAACGACCATGTGGATCGTCTCGGTCGATTGCGAGCCGCCCTCCGGATTCACGATGGGAGTGGTGGTTGTTCCTTTCGTTGTGGTGCGCGATTCGACGCGGTAACGGAGAACTTCGCCACGGATAAATTTCGGAGTGAAGCGCACTCGGACGCTGGCCGTGGCCGCGAGTGCTACCACAAACAAAGTCAAACCCAGCGAGAGAGCGAGGCGAATTGAGTTGGTATGCCGCGACGACATCGAACAAACGCTAGCATACGGTGCAGGGCGAGGGAAGAGGGCTTCGGCGCAAAGGGCGAGCAAGAAGCTGCGCTAGCGCGAACCGCGGGACGGGGGCTGGGGCGACACGACTTTCGGCGCGGTGAGCGGTCCGGTTAGGCGAAGTGTTGCGGCCGGGGAATCGTCACCATGCGAGAGCGACGAGTGCACTCGTAGTCGCAAGTCGAGATTGCGGCTGAAATCTATTCTACCTGAACCGTTCGCGGTACTATCCGCGCCGGTCACCAGGCTCAGGGTTTGAATGTCAATCCTGCGCTGCGCGCAGGAGAATGTCGCCGAGCCGGAGGGAAATCGGGTGGATCCCGTGATCGGAGACTGGTCGTGGAGCGATTTTGGCAGCTCGAAATTCAGCAGTTCGGGGCCGGTGGCGCGGACGCTACCCTCGCAGGTGAGAGACGCGACCAGGTCGGCGCGGTTAGCGCCGCGCGCGACAAATGAAACTTGGCCCGCGGCGGATTCCGCCGTAAAGCCGGCAAGCGCCGGAGTCGCGGCAGCGAGCGCGGAGGCATCGACGCGGGAGAAATCTAGATCGGCGCGATAAACCGGCGAGGCGCTCAAATCAGCATCGAAGGAGCCACTGACTTGCCCGCCGTAAAATTGGCCGGTCGCATTTGCAAGCACGATATGGCGGTCTTCGATTTGGAGATTGCCCTGCAAATGACGGACGGCCAAAGGCTCGAGCGTGAATTGGTCGAGGGTGAAGTGGCCGCTTGCTCGGAGATTGTCCGGCGCGGCAGTTGTCTGTGCGCGTGAATTTAGAAACGGCAGCATGCGATCGAGAAAACTCTGCCGCCATGCGGGATTGAGCCACCGATCGAGATCCGCGGCCGCGAGATGATCCGCCGAGAGCGCAAACTGCCAATCGCCGGACGGATCGCGCCGATCCATCGTGCCGCTCCAGCGCGCTCCGAACGCCTGAGCCGACGCAAGAGCGATATGGCGAAAGCGTGGCTTCCATTCCGCGCGGGCCTTAATCTGATCCACCGGCCGGTTCAAGTATGGCGCGCGCAACGAATCGCCGCCGGGACCTGTGACTGGGCTCGGACCCGATCCGCCGAACTCTACCCAGCCAACCGGCTGAATCTCGCCGGCGACCGTCCACGGATACGGCGGTTCCTGCCACAGGAGATCGCATGCGAAAGACCCCGTCAGATCCCACCCTCGGGAGAGATTCCATCCGAGCGCAGCCGCTCCTGCAATCAGATCGCGTGCCTGATTGGTGCTTCCGACGATGTGCCACGCGGACATCGCGCCATGCGCCGCCTTCGCAGGAGTGTCCAGACGGAATACGCCACCAGAGGGACCAGCCGCGGCGCCCCACGAAAGGGAGATGGGAAGAACGGAAACCTGCCCGCGGTCGTAATGAAACTGAAGTTGTCCCAAGTGAGCTAGTCTGCGAGGGTCGGCACCGATGAAATCAAGCCCAGCGCTTGAGACGGTGGCATTGGCGACGCGCAGCGGCCAGCCAGTGGTGCCCGCGCGAATATCCGCATGAAGTTCCGCGTCGCCGTGTACGGAGATGCTGTCCGCGACGCCCGGATGGAATGCGCGCAGCCATGGCAGTAGGTCGCTCGCGTCCAGGAGCGATGATAGCGTGAATTCAACGGGCGGACTTTTCTCCATCGCAAATGATCCGCCGCGATTCCATCGGATCCGCCCGGAGGCATGCGCACTCGAATGAGGCGCTTCGAGCGCGACGTCTGTGAATTCGATTTCAGGAGCAGCGGGATTCCAATTCGTTTGCGCGATCAAATTCACGGAAGGAGTGTCCGGCCGCAGTGCCAGGTCCCAGCGATGAACCTGCTGCAGCTGCGCCCGGCCCTGGATGGTCCAAGCGTCGTCCTGCTCCCGCGTGCGAGCGCCCACCCCCAGCGTCAGCGCGCCGCGAATCCCGTAGTCATTGCCACCCGCAAGGCGGAGCACATCCGAGATCGACGCGTTGGTCCACGAAATGTCGAGCGCCGCAGGGCGAAGCCGCGAAGAAGTGCCTCCCAGGTCACCCGAGAGGTGAATCGTCCCCGCTTGCTGCACGATTACGGCGGCACGCCAGGGAGTCGCGTCAAGATTCATGGTCCAGCGGCCCGGGCGGTCCGTCTCAACAGCGCCCTTCACTCCGACAAACGCGAGCGGCAGCTTCTCATCGCCGTTCTTGAAATTGATACGGCCGCCGTCCACCTCGATCCTGCGGAAGCGGACGGCCGAGGACGGGAGCGACGGGCCGACCGGCACTCTGGATGACGGATTCCCTGCCGGCTGCGGAAGCCACTCGGTAAGATTCCAGTCACCAGCGGCGTTGCGAACGAGATTCAAGCTGGGGCGGGTCAACGAGAGCGTGCCAAGCTCAATATCTCTGTGCAACAGGCTGGCCCAACGCAACCGGACGGTCATTGATTCGGCGCGGAGAAAGTACTCATGGCCGAAGCGCGCGTCTTCTCCGACCGTCACGGAGTAGGCTTCCAGAGCGGGCCCGTCCCACAAGCTGAAATGATAGCTGCCGACATCAACGGGCCGCCCAAAGGCGGTTTCGATTCGCGCGGTAAAGATTCTTCGCAGACGCGTATGCTGAATCCCGAAGGAGGCTGCCTCGGAAGCAATCCACAGGACAACGATAAGAAACAAGGTCCACTTGAGAAATCGAATCCACAGACGAGGCCGCGACTGCACCGGCGGCAGGGTCCCCGCACGCGAAATAACTTCAGAGTACGTGTGTGACATTGTGGATCGCTACGATACAACAGCTGGTTGCCTACCGGACAGACGCGGGAACGCTTAGTGAACCTCGCGCAGCATCCGGTGCCAGCGCGTGCGGCTAGAGAGATGGATCAAGCCATCTTCGAGACCGCGGATTGTGCCCAGGAGACTGCGGTCATTGTAATCCTCCGCCGTCGCCTCGACAGACCAGTAAATCACAATGGGACGGCCCATGATGGCGTGACGGTCCACAAAGCCCCAGTAGCGGCTATCCCAGCTACGATCGCGATTATCTCCCATGACGAAATAATGATCGGGCGGCACGACCAGCTCACCATTTCGGACCGAGTTCATGATTTGGTCCGCCCACTCGGGACGCAGCCCCCATCTCGCGAAGGTGGCGTCCGAGGGAGGAAAGTTATCGGCGAAGGGGTCGTCGGCAGAAGGGTCGTGGACCATGTAGGGCTCCGCCAAACGGGCTCCGTTGAGATAGACCTGCTCGTCGATGATGCGAATGCGATCGCCGGGCAATCCGATCACGCGTTTGACATAGTGCGGATGGTCGTCGTAGGGAAATTTGAAGACGACAATGTCGCCCCGGCGAACAGATCTGTACGGAAGCAGCTTTTCGTACCACGCGCCGTTTCCTTCGAAAATGAACTTGTTGACCAGCAGGTGGTCGCCGACGAGTAATGTTGGTTCCATGGACTGCGACGGAATCTTAAAGGCTTGCAAAATAAAAGTGGTTCCGAAAAGCGCCAGGAGAATGGTGACTAGCAACGATTCGAGGAAATCAACGCAGCTGGCGTTTGGCGCGCGAGGCCGCAATGGCGCGGAAAGCGGCGGCGCGTTTTCAGCCGAATCCAAAATTGTGTTTCCTGTTTCGAGCGATTCCATTCAGGCGATCTCGCCGCTTTGCCCTAGAGTTTCCAGCGCCAGCTTCGCGGCGGCCTGTTCCGCTTCCTTCTTGCTGAAGCCCTGGGACGCGGACAGTTTCCGCCCCCGGTGCCAGACCTCGACCTCGAATGTCTTGTTATGCTCCGGCCCCGATTCGCTCCGAACGCGATAGGCGGCGGCGCCGAGGGCACGCTGCTGCAGCCATTCCTGCAAGGCGGACTTGTGATCTGGGCGTTCGAGCCCTTCGACGCCGTCTGCCAGGGCCGGGTCGAGCAGACTACGGCGCAAAAACGCAGCCGCAGCCGGCAAACCTGCATCCAGATAGATGGCACCCACGATCGCCTCGTACGCGTCGGCGAGCAGGCGTTTCTTTTCCCGCCCGCCGGTCCGTTCCTCACCCAGGCCCAGGCGCAAATAACCGCCGAGCTTCAATCGTTGCGCCGCCCCGTGAATCGAGGAAGCGCTCACCAACCGCGCCAGACTCTTCGAAAGCTGGCCAGAATCCCAGTGAGGGGAGGATTCGAAAAGATGTTCGCTCGCGACCAGGCCTAGCACACGATCGCCAAGGAATTCGAGCCGTTCATTGTCAATCCCACTGCTAGTTTGCCGATGCGACCGGTGAGTCAGCGCGCGTTCGAGGCGCTCAGGCTGCTCGAAACGATGACCGAGGATCGTCTCAAGCTCGCCGAGTTCCTCTCCCGTCATAGCCGGATCGCCTTTCAGCACTACTTCGGTTGCGCCGCCTGTTTGCGAGCGGCGTCCGCGTTTTGTTTGCAGCGATCCTGCAGACCACCCGTGATCTGGGAACAGCGGTTGAAAGCATCCGCAGCCTCGGGAAGACGGTTCAGTTTTTGAAGATCCAGCCCGAGAACGTAGAAATCGGTTTGATCGGGGCTTGCGGCCGCCTGCGTTGACTGCTGCAGCTCCAACACGGAGTCCGCCGTCTGCTGGCGCCGAAAATAAACCAAGCCGAGGCCACTATGGGCCTCACTGAGCACTGCCGCTTTGGATTGGGAAAACTGCTCATCGGACAGACTCGCAGGTTTCGGCATCGAGCCTATAACTTCAATCGCATGCTTCTCATATCGTTCGGCTTTATCAAGATTCTTGACCGCGTCGGGATCCGACGGGTTGAACACGTGCGGGATCACCCAGCCAACAATCGTCAGAACGGTCACATCGTCCGGATACAGCGCAAGAGCCTTGTCGCCGTCCGCGTAGAAATTCTTCCAGTCCTGCTTCGCGTAATAGGCTTGCACAAGCGCGGAGTACACGGACTCCGCGTAACGACTCATTGGATATTTTTGCAGAAAGTCGTTACCGAGTTGGATCCTCGTGTCCGGCGATCCCGATCCCGCGTCAAAGAAGGCTTTGTATGCGGCCTCTTCCGCCGGATCGACTTTCGGCGCGGCCGGCGGTGCGTTCTGGTCGGGCTGTGCCGATGGCGTCTGGCCATTCTGCGACGATGTGGTCGTCGGTGGCGTGCCCTTCAAGCTGGGCGGAGCGCCCTGCGCGAGGCAAATCGCCGCAACCCCCAAATTCGTTGCGACAGCCAAAACTAGAATGCGAATTCCGCCAACGATGAATCGAGGCCTCATGTGCGCGTTCCTTTCCTGCGTGGCGATCTCGTGCTCACTACTTGGGCTGGGTAGCCTGCTTTCTTGCCATGTCGGCGCTCTGCTTGCAACGGTCCTGCAAATTTCCCGCGATCTGACCGCAGCGTCCAAATGCATCCGCGGCATCTGCGAATTTATTCAAGTTCTGTAGGTCGATTCCCAAGACAAATAAATCCGTTTGATCGGGCGTCGGGCTGTTCTGCGTAACCTGTTGCAGCTCAGTCGCCGAGTTCGCGTAATCCTCACGCCGGAAATAGACAAGCCCCAGGGCGCTATGCGCCTGAGTGGCCGTCTGGGCCTTCGCAGCGGCGAATTGCGCGTCCGTCAGGCTCGCCGGCTTCTTCATCGTTGCCAGCACTTCGATCGCATGTTTCTCGCAGGTTTCGGCCTTGTTCAATTGCTGGCCCGCATTGTCGTCACTCGGGTTGTAGAAATGCGGGATCACCCAACCGACCGTGGCGAGGACGTCTACGTCGTCAGGCTTGAGGGCAAGCGCCTTGTCCGCCGTCGCATAAAAATCTTTCCAATCCTGTTTGTCGTAATAAGCAGTCGTGAGTTGGGAGTCAACCGCTTCGGCGAATATGCTCTTGGGATACTTCTCAAGGAAAGCATTGCCGAGCTGGATCTTCTTGTCCGTAAGTTCCGAATTGACGTGGAAAAAGGCATCGTATGCCTTCTGCTCCTTCGGGTCGACGGTCGAGCCGGGTTGTCTTTGAACGTCCGTCAGCGCGTGCATTTCAGTTTGTTGCTGGTCTGTGGAATTGGGAATTTGACTTGCCGCCGTGCGCGATCCGCCCATCTGCGCGTGCGAAACCGGTAGGAGCAGAAAGCTAACGGCAAAGGAAAGTGCCAAGGTCCGAATGGCAAACTGCATCGATGGGATGTTCACAGCGATTGGTCCTCCTTTATCCGGATATTTCTCGACCAAACCTTAGCATGAGACGTCTGCTTCATTGCTGTGGTTGCCCGCTTTCGCTGGGGCGGGCCGGAGGCTTGTAGGCCATCCCGACGCCGCTTTCCGCGGCGATGCGCGCAGCCTCAGGAGCTCCCTCCACGGCAAGCGCCGCGTGATACTCGTTCACCGCCAACTCGCGCTCGTCCTCCAGATCGTGGATGCGTCCGAGGTAAACATGCGACCACGCCATAATGCTTGGGTCCGGCGCGGCCGGGCTGCCTGTGCCGGGCGCTACTGCATTCCGCGCGGAAACAAGCTGCTCGAAAAGATCCTTCGCACGATCTCCTTCGCCGGAGAGTACGGATGCGATTGCCAGGCCGTACATTACCCGCGGATCGTTCGGGTATTTCGCAAACGCTGTCTGAAACGTTGCCGTGGCCGCTTCGGCATCTTTGCTTGCGATTTGGCGATTGCCTTCGACGATCCACTCCTCGACCTCCGTCTGCGGTGCAGCGGGTTGGCCATGCGCGCCAAGCGCCGGGGCGGCGTCGGCGGAAGCGAATTTTACGCCCTTCAGGCGATTCTGCTCCGCCTCGACGTCAATGCCCGTGATCAAACCCGGAAAGTAATACGACATCGCGGGCGCATCCTTTTCAAACTTCTGCAGTTGCGTGACGAGAGGGCGAACCAAAATAAAACCCGATTCGTCGCTGCTCCTTAGATCGGCTTCGAGCCGATCCGCCGAAAGATGACGGAGGCGCAATTCGACGGCTCTGATCAAACACTCGTCCATAAAGGAAATGAAATCGTCGTGGTATTCCGCCGGAAGCTGCGGCGCGCTAGCCGCCACGTTCAGCAGCGCCCGCTTGGTGTATACGACCGGCCGATAGCGCAGCACGAAACCATCGAGCATGTAGTGCAAGTACGCGTGCTGAATGGTGTCCACCGATGAATCGGATAGTCTTCCAACGACGATCGCGTAACGGTCACCGGAGTTGCGGAAGTTCGCGCGAGACCCGACGAGCGGCTCCACATACACCGTGAACGTGCGCCCGTGAGAAGGCTTGGGCAGCTCGCGCAGATACGCATCGGAAACGGTCACGATCCTGCGGAGGGCGGAGCGAAACTGCACGATCGTCGGCTCGGCCTCTGGCTCAATCCCGGCCCAGCGCGCGTCGAGTCGCGCTTCTTTGTAAAAGTCGGAGATGATTTCCTGGAACCCATCGATCGTAAGCACGGACGGCGGAAGCAAATCGCGGTTGGCCGGTAACTGGAAGGTCGGAGGAGCGTCGGCAACGAGAGCGAAGGTCATGTAGGGCGTGAGCGTCTCCGTCGGACTCGCTAGAGCATGATCGCGATAAAACTGGCGCATGGCTTGCGTCGCCGGGCCTTGCATCTTCAGCAGGTCGCCACGAAGTGCGAGTCGCGCGGGCATATCCGCGGGCGTGCTTTGCTCCGAATCGAAGCCCGCGGCGTCTAGCGCGCACATCACTGCAAAGATCTGCGGACTCGCTTCAACGCTGATGCCTGTGTCGTTGGTTGGTTCGGCTTGCTGCGCCTGCGCCTTGGGAGCCAAGCTGCCCAGGACGATTGCGGCAGCCAGTAGCACGAAGACGGAGCACGCCGACGCGAGTGTATGGGCGAACTTTTGGATGGGCAAACTCCTCAACCTATATGCCTGTTGGGATGCACCTAGATGCGCACGCGTTTTCCGGAAGATTCGTCGCGCCACCCGCGCAAACCGCAACACCGCTCGAACTCTAACGAGCCGATGCCGCAGAGTCAAGATTCGCGAAGAACTAGGAAGGAGGGCAAGTCCAGCCGCAGACTAGCCGCGAACGCGGACTTCGCTGAAGCTTAGCAGGACGCGGCCGCCGCCCATCGGACGTCCGAAACCGAGTTGAGGGCGGAAGCGGGAAAATAGAAGCACTTGATCAATCTGACGCTGCACAGCAGCATCGCTCGGGCCGGAAAGAATCTTGTAAAAAAGAACCTCTCCCTGCGCATTCAGCGTCGCCTCGATCAGCAGAGGGCTGGCGTCGGCCTGGTCGTCGGATCGGCCAATCCCAGGGACCGGGAAAGGCGCTAGGCTTTCAAGCTGCGCCGGCTGAACCAAATTCAGTGGCAGATCGTCGGCTTCCACACGGCCCAGCGGCATTCCCACGAGCATGCTTTGCACCACCAACATGAAAACAGCCACCGCTGTCAGCACGCCGCCCGTGGCGGGAACGGCCAGAGGCTCGAGAATATTCTGGGAGACCAGAAGCGCGCGCACCCACAACCGATTCACGAAGGCCCACGGGGAACGATCCTGCGAGGCCTGCGCGCGAATCTGTGCGGCCAGACCGGCTGGCGCGTCCACCGGCTTGACGTTCGCCAGATGCGTTACCAGCAAGCGATATTTGACGAGCTGCTGACGGCAATCCTCGCACGTTTCCAAATGCTGGCGCAGAACAACGCGCTCGCGCGTACGGATGGCTCCGTCCAGATAGCCGGGCAGGCGCCGCTGGGCTTCGCGGCAGTTCATGGCGTGCTCCCGTGAATTTCCGCCGCGTCGGTCGATTCCACCCGGGCAACCTCGAAATGATCGGGCTGCGCTACGAACTGAGCTTTCGCGCGGCGCCGCGAACTCCGCGGGCTTGGCACATCACGAAGATCAACTTGAGGGGCGCGCAACATAGGATCGAGAATTTCTTTCAGCAGACGCCTTCCGCGCATGATTCGGGATTTCACCGTTCCCACCGTAACCTCGAGAATCTCCGCGATCTCTTCATACGACAGTCCCTCAAGATCTCTCAAAATCACGGCGCTGCGAAACACAGGTGACACCGTGGCCAGCGCATGGCGTACCGTCGCCTGCACTTCGTGCGCTGCGCACTGCTCGAAGGGAGTGGCCTCGCCGTCCTTCGGTTCGAGCACAGGGCTCTTGTTTGGGCCTTCGACATCAATCGAGGTCTGCAAGCGATGGTGGCGCCAGCACCAGCGACGATGGTTTAGCGCCTGGCGCACCGAGATGCGATAAAGCCAGGTCTTCAGCGAACTCCCGCCGCGGAAACCTCGAATGCCGCGAAAGACGTGCAGAAAAACTTCCTGGGTGACATCGGCGGCATCGGCGCGATCAGACAGAATTCCGTACACGAGGTTGTAGACGCTGGAGTGGTAATAGGTGACGAGATAGTTAAAGGCAGCGTCCGAGCCGGCCTGAAGCTCGGTGACCAGCTCGCCTTCGTCGCGTACCCACGGCAGACTGTGTGCCAGTTCGCCCATTGCGTGCGCCGCGCTCCTCGGGGCAACTCTGATGCTGGGATTAGACACCGGTTCGCCCCACTATGTTGCCGAGCATAGCAGAAAATCGTGTGGAAGGAGATAAGCCTGAAGTACCAGAGACAAACCATCTATTTTCAGCAATTTGGATGAGCCCACGAAAATCCTAAGCCTCGATGTGAGGGAACAGATGGTGGAGCCGGCGGGGTTCGAACCCGCGACCTCCTCGATGCCATCGAGGCGCGCTCCCAACTGCGCTACGGCCCCACGGAAGACAAACTAGAGTGCCTGCCTTTATAGCACTCCAAGATACAAAGCGTCAAACCACGCGCGAATCGCTGTTTCGCAGTTCCCTGAGCTGAGCCAAGAAAAAAGAGGGCGATTCGACGCACCATACCATTAGAATACCGCCCCTATGGCTCAAATTACCTTTCTAGGCGCGGCCGGCACCGTCACAGGTTCGAAATATCTGATCGAAGCGGACGGCAAGCGGCTGCTTGTGGATTGCGGGCTGTTTGAAGGTTCGAAAGAACTGAAGCAGCGCAATTGGGACAAATTGGCAATCGATCCGGCGACCATTGACTGGGTGCTGCTGACGCATGCGCACATTGACCACACCGGGTACCTGCCTCGGCTGATCCGGAACGGGTATCACGGCCCGATCTACGCGAATGCCGCAACGCATGAACTGTGCGCGTTGCTGCTTCCTGACTCCGCTCATCTGCAGGAGGAAGACGCGCTGTACGCCGCGAAAAAAGCCTATAGCAGCCACAAGCCGCCGCTTCCACTTTATACCGTGGCGGAAGCGCAAATCGCGCTCACGCAGTTTCGCGATATTCCGAGCAACGATTCCTTCACGATCAGCCCTCAATTCTCCGTTCGCCCGCACGATGCGGGGCACATCCTGGGCGCAACGTGGCTGGAGCTAACGATCACACAAGGCGGAAAGAAAACGCTCGTGGTATTCTCCGGCGACGTCGGCCGCTACGATCAACCGATTCTGAAGGATCCGGAGTCGCCCACGCGCGCGGATATTCTGCTGTGCGAATCAACCTACGGCGATCGCGATCATCCGAGCGGCTCGGTGACGGACGAACTCGCCGAGGTCATCAACCGCACGGCGAAGCGCGGGGGAGCCGTCGTGATTCCGGCGTTTGCCGTGGATCGAACGCAACTGCTGATGTACTACCTCCGCGCGCTCAGCGAACAAAAGCGGATTCCGGATTTGCCCGTGTACGTGGACAGCCCGATGGCGATCGGCGTAACCGACATCTATGCCCGCCATCACGGGGATCACGATTTGAGGCCGCAAACCAGCCCCGATCCGCTCAACCTCGGAACAGTGCATCTGACCCGCTCGGTGGAGGACTCGAAGAAAATCAACGACGTGGTCTCGCCTTGCATTATTGTTTCAGCCAGCGGCATGATCACCGGCGGCCGCGTGCTGCATCACCTTGCGCGGCGGTTACCCGACTCCAGAAGTGCCGTATTGCTTGTGGGTTACCAGGCGGAAGGTTCGGGAGGACGAGCGCTGCAGGACGGCGCGAAATTTCTTCGCCTCCACGGGGAGCAGGTGCCGGTGCGCGCCGAGGTGGTGGATATCGGCCAGCTCTCCGCGCACGCGGGAAAAAGCGAATTGCTGCGCTGGCTTTCCGGCTTCCAGGCGCCGCCACGTCAGACGTTCATGATTCACGGCGAACCCAGCGGCCTGAATTCCCTGCGGGATGCGATTACGAGCCAATACCATTGGCCGGTGACGATTCCGGCTTACTTGCAGTCGTTTGATCTAAATGCGTAGCGCGGGCTCTTAGCCGGCGGGTTTCAGTTTGGCCAGGCGCTCGGCAGCAGCCTGAAGCGTGGATTCCTTCTTGCAGAATGTGAAGCGAAGGTGCGTCCGTCCGTCGGCAGGATCGCAATAGAAGCTCGAACCGGGAACCGCCGCCACGCCGATCTCCGTCACGAGATATTTCGCGAAGGTCACGTCGTCGGGAAATCCGAATGCGGAAATATCCGTCATGATGTAATAGGCGCCGCGCGGCTTGAAGCATCGGAAGCCGGCGTTCGTAAGAATTCCCGTTAGCCGGTCGCGGCGCACCAGATATTCGCGCGCGAGCGATTCGTAATAACTTGCCGGGGATTGCATCGCCACTGCTCCGGCTTCCTGCAACGGGGACGCCGCTCCAACGGTTAGAAAATCGTGCACTTTGCGAATCGCCGCCGTCACTTCGTGCGGAGCGATGGCCCAGCCGACTCGCCAACCTGTGACGCTATACGTCTTCGAAAGCGCATTGATCGTGATCGTGCGCTCGCGCATGCCGTCAAGCGTGGCGAGCGAAATATGTTTCGCGCCGTCGTACAGCATGTGCTCGTAGATTTCGTCGGTGATGGCGAAACAGTTCCATTGGAGGCAAAGGTCACGAATTCGCTCGAACTCCGCGCGCTCAAAAACTTTCCCGGTGGGATTATTCGGTGTGTTGAGAATGATTGCTTTCGTCTTCGGGCCGAACGCCGCTGCCAGATCGTCGGGATCGAACGTCCAATCGGGCGGACGCAGTTTCACGAAGCGCGGCGTCGCGCCAGAAAGAATCGCGTCGGGACCGTAATTCTCGTAAAACGGCTCGAACACCACCACTTCGTCGCCCGGATTGATGATGGCCATCATGGTGGACATCATCGCTTCGGTCGAGCCACAACAAACCGTGATTTCGCGTTCCGGATCAACCGCAACGCCCTGCGTGCGCTCGAAATTCGCGGCAATCGCGTCACGAAGCCTCTTCGCGCCCCATGTGATGGCGTATTGATTGATGTCCGTGGAAATCGCGTCCTGCGCCGCGCGCTTGATCTCGGCGGGAGCGGGAAAATCGGGAAATCCTTGCGAGAGATTCACGGCCCCGTGGCGCAACGCCAGGCGCGTCATTTCCCGGATGACGGATTCGGTGAAGCGCTCAGCTTTTAGGGACAGTTTCGGACTAGCGGCCAGGGCGCGTTCGGGCGGGGCGGGGTTCATCTGGTTGAGCTCCATAAAGCCGGCGATAAATGTCCGCGTTGCGCGTCACGATCTGTACGTACTGGCGCGTCTCGGTGAACGGAATCGAGTCCACGAATTCGGCGGTCTCACGGTACGACTGTCCCTCCGTCCACAATGTCACGCGGTCTTCTCCGGCATTGTATGCGGCCAGCGCCGACTCAGCGCCGCCAAATTGTTTTTCGAGGCCCGCTAAATAGACCGCGCCGAGCCTCACATTATAGTCCGGGTCCACGAGCCTCGCGCGCGAATAGCGAATTTTCTCCTGCTTGGCCAGAAGGCGCGCGGTCGGGCCGATCAGCTGCATCAATCCAATGGCGCTCTTACCGGAGCGCGCCTCGGGTTCAAACGCGGACTCCTGCCGAATCAGCCCGGCGACGAGCATCGGGTCAACTCCGGCTTTCGCGGACCAATGACGGATGGAAGCCTCAAACGGCAACGCGTAGGCCACGCGCCATACGTCGCGAGGCACGTCGGAGAAAGGTTGCGACTCAAGTTGCGGGAAAATTTGCCGTACGGTGACGATCGCGGCGCCATAGTGGCCCGCCGCAGCGGCTGATTGAGCAGCCTCGAGCAACAATCGCGGCTCGTTCGTAACAGCGTACCCTGCTCGCAATTCGAGTTCAGCCGAAGCGTCGAATCCAATCGAGCGCAACGCATCGGCACGCGCCTGACGCCCGACGGCAGCGAGCGGAATCGGTCCATCGAGCTTTGGTATCGCTGAGACTGGCGGAATCGAATCGAGCACATCGGATTTTTCGACTGGTCCCGTACCCATCGCGCGAACGCGCGGTGCAGCCTGCGTCTCAAAATAATTCTGCGGATAGCGCTCCGCGAGTTTTGCGTAGTAGCCGCGCGCGAGCGGCGCGACTCCCGCATCTTCCGCCAGGCGGCCAAGCCAGTAGAGTGCGTCGGGCGTATAAGGCGATCCGGGAAACCGCCGCAGATGATCCTGCAACCTCGCAGCAGCTTCGGGTTCCCGTTTCAGGACCGCCGCCCACGCCACGCGCCACTGCGCCGACGTGGCGTTGGTTGACGCAGGAAAATTTTCCTCGAGCCGCTTGTAATAACCCGCCGCGCGGTCGCGATCCAGCTGCACCCAGTAGTAGTTCCCCGCCAAGAATAGCGCCGACTCGGCCCAATGGCTCGATGGCGCGCGCGAAACCACGCCTTCGACCGCAGCCACCATCTGCGGTTCCTGCTGTTGCGCCCGGTAATATTCCGCGAGAGCATCCATACGCTCGGCATCCACATCCGAATCGGTGATTTGCAACGCCACTATTTCGCCAGGTCCGGAACCCAGTGCCACTCCGCATTCGAGAATGCGCAATTGCGCGCGCTCGCGATCGGCGCCGGAAAGCTCGGGCATAAGCTCGGAATATTCGTTGCGCGCGTCGTTCCAGCTCTTCGCACCGAACAGCATTGCGGCATGCGTGAGCCTCTGATCGAGCACGAGGGGAGGGTAGTTTGCGGCGAGGCTAGCGCGCAAGAAGCCGAGCTTCGTCGCGGCCTGGCGTGCCTGCTCGCTGATCGCGAATCGCAGGTAAACCGCCTGATAATCGGCGACGGCATCCAGCGGTTTGCCCGCTTGTTCGCGCGCCTCGCCGCGCAGCAGCAGCAGTGCGGGCCGTTGCGTCGTCTGCAGGTAGGCGTCGAGAGCGGCTACCGCTTCGGCGGGCTCGTTAGCAGCAATCGCGGCGTCGCCGAGGGACTGCAGCGCCGCATCCGTCATCACCGAATTCGGGTATTCACTCCGGAAACGCTTGAGTTCGGCGAGCGCCTCGGCGCTGTGGCCTGAGGCGAGATCGGTTTCAGCAGCCCAATAGAGCGCGTAATCCGCAACCAGCGGTTCGCCCTGTGCGCGCGCGAGCCATTTGGCGCCCTGCGCGTAATTTCCTTTGGTGTAATCGTAATAACCGAGCGCCAGTGCCGCGCGCAATCCGAGAGTGCCGGAAGATTTGCGCGACGCAATCGCGCTGAGATGGACGTAGGCCGGGGAAGGATTCGGCTCTTTCAGCGCGCGCGAAAGTTTTTCGAGCTGCTTTTCGGTGAACGCAGGTGCGGCAGTGGATTTCGCGGTCGAATTCGGCCGCGCGGAACAAATCGAGCACAGCATCAGCATGGCACCGGCAACGCCTGCAAGCCGGCGCGCGGGTCTCATGGCGATGGTCTTAGTGCCGCAGTACAGGCGAGGGATAAGGATATTCTCCAAGGGCCTGGGCATCACCCTCGGCGAGGATTTCCAGCATCCAGTGATGGAAATAATCCACGGGATGATCCTGTATCGCGCGGAAGCGGCGGTCGTATTCTTTGCGGGCTTTATCAATGTCACTACGCAACCGATTACAGATGTCTTTGTTTTCGCGCCCCAGGCGAACATCCTTGGGCCGCAACAGTTTGATGTCTTGCATGGCCACTTTGGCTACCCGGTTCGCGCGGCGATGCAAATCGCGCAACTCGCTGGACAGGTTCGCAACCTCGAAAGCCGGCACCTCAGCAGATGTCTCGGCAGTGGGCTCCGGCTCGGAAACAATTGGCTCTTCGGCCGCCGCCCCATGAATCGGTATCTCATCGACTTTCTTGGTCCGTGTCTCGACCGGTTCTTCGGTAACAGGCTCATCATCCCAATCGGATTTGGGCTCAAATCGCTTTGGTGCGTGTGGGGCCGGTTCGGCGGCTGGCGCTTCCGGTTCCATTTCCGCCACGGCGGAGGTGGTTGCGCCCGCGTGGTCGTCTGAACTGCGGCTTTCGCGCGGATTCAGCGCCACGGCCACAAAATTCGACAGCACGGATAGGCCCGCGGCCAAAGACGAAGCCGCGGTCTGCGCGCGAAGCATCGCCGGCAGTGCGTTGCTCGGACGAGTGGACGAACAGGCTGCCACGAGATCGGCGTAGGCCTGATGTAACTCGTCGGCAGTCCGCTGCAGCGGCGCCAGATTGTCGCGCAATGCCCGCGAAACGGCTTCTTCGAGGGCCTGCTCCAGAGATCGTTGGCGTTCTTTCAAGCGATTCGTACCCTTTTCAGATTATGGAAACGGTATCAGGGGGTGTCAACTGGCATTACGACAACGCGTTCCTGCCTATGCAGAGGGCGGCTTTGCATTCGGAGGAAGGGATTCGGGCGAGGTTTTGCTTGCCTTCCCCGACCCAGGTTCGTATCTTCAAGACTTCCAACCGGGGGAATTACGGGCTCGATGTTGACCGCCAGGCAGATTCAGGGGTTCTTCAAACTTCAGCCGCTCCCGATCGAGGGCGGCTACTTCGTCCAGTCGTATCGCTCAAAATCCAGGCTCGCGCAACCGTCCCTCCCGGCTTGCTACGCAGGCGAACGCGGTCTCGCGACAGCCATCTACTACATGCTGACGCCAGACACTTTCTCCGCCATGACCCGGCTCAAGGGCGACGAGATCTACCACTTCTATTTGGGCGACCCGGTCGAGATGTTAATGCTCAAGCCGGACGGTGCCGCCGAGGCGGTGCTACTTGGCCAGGACATCCTTGCGGGGATGCGCGTGCAACACACCGTCGACGGTGGGACGTGGCAAGGGTCGCGGCTGGCCCCGGGTGGGAAGTACGCGCTGATGGGCACCACGATGTCACCCGGTTTCGACCCGGCGGATTACGAGCAGGGCAAGCGCGACACGCTTAGCGCCCAATATCCGAACTACGCCCCGTTGATAGCTTTCCTCACGGGCTAACCGTCCCAGCCGATAGGACGATAGCTGCCAGATCACTCGAGGGCCGCCGTTTTGCGCGGTGCTCCCTCGAAGTGGTATTCTGGAGTCTCCAACGGGGGCGACACGGTTTCGACGGAAACTGCCGCTGCTCGAAGGCATGCCGGGCCCCACCTGCCCGCAATCGGGTGGAACAACACAACTGGCAACTCACAGTTGGCACTCGCAGCCTAACCAAAAGTAAGCTGCGCGTCTCCCCAGGCGTCACCTACGCGTTTGGGATGAGGCGTCACACAGTAGGCTGGCTGTCGAGTTTCGGTCCGTAATTCGGCGGCGAGATCATCGGACTAGCCGGGGGCGCGTCTTGCCCGCTCTGAGTTCCCTCGGCGAAACCATCGGAACGGGACAAGCATGTAGTCTTCGGGTTGCAAGGTTTCTCGGACGGGGGTTCAACTCCCCCCGCCTCCACAATTTTCTAGGCAATGTTTTATTGACTGTTATCGCGTACTAAATTAGGTGTACGCCATTTTGTCCGTCTCAAAAGTCTTGCGTACGCCGGCTTCTAGCTGCTCTTGGCGAGCACGGACCCACGGAGAATAGTGCTTTTCGGTGACCTGCACGGATTGGTGCCCGAGAAGAACAGCGACCTGTTCAAGCGGCATTCCTGAGAGAAGTAGCTCCACGGCGAAGGTGTCACGCCAGCGGTGTGCGTGGCCGCCCTCGACCTTGGCGAGTTCATAGAGTTTCTTGAATGCTCGCTGGTAATCGCCCACGCAGGACTTCTTCGTTGACGCACCCGACCAAAAATAATAGTTGGTCGTTTTAATGGCGTTCAGGGCCGTGATTGCGGCCGGAGGCAGCGGCACGCGGATGTCCGTTCCAGTCTTGGCAGTGCGTAGTTTCAAGATCCCATCTTCGATTTGGTGCTTCGAAAGAGTTACCGCATCTGTGATCCTGAGCCCGGAGTAGCGCAATAGCAAAACTAGCGCCTTTAGCCTGATTTTGTTCTTTGGATTCGGGTACTTGTCACACGCTTTTACGACGCTGGCAAACTCATCCTTGGTGAAAGGCAGCGTTGGCGGATCTTCGACTTTCGGGGGCTTGATAAGAACCGCGGGATTTGTGGCAACCCATCCTGAGTCATGAACGAATTTGTAAAACGTTCGAAGCGCTTCGAGCTTCTTGCGAGCGGAGTAGTTCTTGTTAACCCACGACTCGCGGAAGGTTCGAAGCGTTTCCACATCGAATTCGGACAAGAACCGAATCCCATGATTTTCGGCAAATGCCTTCATTTGCTTAAACAGGAGTTTGTACTTGTAGATGCTGGGTGTACGCAGACATCGCGCCTCAGCATCTCGAATGAAAGCTTCCGTTGCTACTTCAATTGTGACGCGTTCCGTCTTGCCTTCTTCCTTCTCCCGCGCAAGTTTCGTCGCTCTTTCCCAGTTTCTGGTCTTCAGTGCCTCCCGATAATAATTCCCTTCGATGGTGCCTTCAATCCAGCATGGACAATTGCAGCGGCGATAGCGACGGGATTCCTGTGGGCACTTTGACGAGTGGCGTCTGTAGATCGTAAGCACGCGAAGAAATTACTACGTTTGCGGAGAACGGACAACTCTTGTAAAGAATAAGCACTCGCCCGGCGTTTCTGGAGCGCGATCAAATCGATGTTAACAAGTGCTCAGTATTCGTCGAGAAAGTTGCTCATTCTAGACCTTCTAGCTTCCTGCGAGAAACTTCCCAACCACGATGGCCTATCCAGAGGGTATCGCCCATGCTGGCAGGTTCAACTCTGCAATTCGCGTCTGAATCTCTTTCTTTGTCACAGATTAGGGATGACTCGTCGCTCAGCTTGGTTCGTAAACGGACTGTAGCGATAGGATCTTTTGTGAGAGCCAACGATTGTTTCCAATCAAACTGGGCTTCCTCCCACAATCGCGGTCCGAGTTGCAGCTCGTTATCTTGCATCGTTGATCCGTCAGAGCGAATTCCTACCACACTGAGCATCGCCTCGAAGGCGGCGGTGTCGCCGGCGGTTTCTCTCTTCTTAGCTTCGGCTTCAGCGGGGTCGACTGGGGGTGTCTCTGTCGCAGGCGTTTCTGCCGCACGCGTCACCCTTTGCGAGTTGGCCGCATCAGGCGTACTCGCAACTGTCGGCGATGATGTCCCGCGTGTTCCTAACTCTATACTAGACGAGTTGATTTTGAAGTCACGGAAACCCAAGGGCCAATTGAAAAACACCGAAGAGAATAGGGCGAGGGAAGTGGTCATCATGAGGATTAGTGAGAACCACGTGAGTACTAACATCGGTGCCCGAAAAATAGATGCGTTGGCGGAGACTAGTCTGCTGAAGATCACAAGCAGGGTCATCAGGACGAACATGACAATCGTTCCAAGAACTGCGACTTTGAATCCTGTCTTGAAGCTCGCGACAATCGCAACAACGGCGACGATCCCTCCGACTCCCAAGGCGTATTTCACAGCCGGAACTGCCTTGATCGCTTGGTCCAAGAACCTTGCCGGAGAAACTCTGTCGGGGATTAGAGGGCCATTGCCCACAATTGCCTCTCCCGTAGGCTGGGGAATACTAACAACGGCAGTCACTGCTAGTCCACGAGTGAATACATAGCTCCTCTAAAATACAGCGACCGATCTCTGAGTGTTCAGTCGAAGCCGTGGCGGCGGACAGTCCCGAAGGCAAACAAGAAAGATCGGACGATGCTTCTTTTCGTGGCTCAGAAAATGGCTGGCTCACGGCGAGCAAAGGCCTAACGACCCCGATCTTCTTACCACGTCCCAATTTCCCCGGAGACCCGCAAATGGCTCATAGTTCGAACGACGATCTTGTGCGCGAGATGAGAGAACATCGGGTCAAACAGATTCAGGACTGCTCGGATCGGGCAGCACACAAGATTGCTTCCCGACTAACGAAGGCCAAACTATCGGTCGATGAATTGACAGTGATCATCTCAAACGAATTCAAGGAAATGACTGGCTAAGAGCGTCCTACTCTTGCCCCGACGGCTTTCTTGACGTTGTTCATTTCCGCAGGATACCATTCTTCCAATCTTCATGAATTGGGACAGTCACAAGTCTTCCGACCTTAGGCCATAGCCGTGTTCGATCAGGAAATGGGAAAAGTAATGAACGACAACAACGGCAACGAAAAACCTTGGATAGTTCGAATTTTCACTAAGCCAAACGCTACAGACTGGGTCATTGTAATCCTGACCGTCGGAATCGTTTTAGTTGGCTACTGGCAGTGGAAGACAATGAAAGGCCAGTTGAAGGAAATGCAGAACGGCGGCGTGGACACCCATGCGCTGGCCGTGCAAGCTGAAAAGCAGGCCACAAATACCAACACGCTTGCTCTGGAGGCTGGTAGACAAGCCGATGCTGCGAAAACGCAGGCTTACAATACGGCGGAATCTTTGCGGCGAAGCGATGAAGCCTTTCGTATTTCCGAAAGACCCTACATCACGTTCGGGCGTAAAGATGGTGTTCTTGCAGAAATCACTGAAACCAAAGACCCTACCCAATGGCCCACTATGACTCTATATTTGCAGAATGCGGGACATCTTCCGGCACAAAACGTATGTGTATCAACGCTAATCACGGCTACTCCGATTTTCAAAGTGCCTGCCGAACAGAACCAGCCGTTAATAAGACAAAGAGGGTTGGATGGGCAAGGACACATGCAGACGTTGGAAAACGCCTGCCCCACAATCGGCGGGGATTCCGCTTACGCTCATCTCATCACCAAATTCTTCCCCCAAGAAACCCTCGACCGAGTACGGGCGGAAAAGAGTTCCGATTTTAGGCTGTCGGTTGTCATCCAATACTGCGACCCGTTTGGACGATATTGCTGCAAAAATGCGAGTTTTCAATATATCGGGGATAATCTCCGTGAACTTGGGGAACTCGACTGCGGGAAAGACTATGGTTCGGTGCCTGATTTGCCGCCCGGCATTTATGGAAACAATGAACCGCTACCCCCTTGTATCGGTGGGGACAAGCCGAGGGAAGATGAGTTAATGAGGGTTGTCAGAGAAAGAGTCCGCAGGTCGCGCAAGCATACATGAACGCCTATAGCGAACCTAAGCCGTGTAAGCGTTACTCGAAGCGTATTCCGTTGAACGGGAAATTTCTCGCACATCTGCCTGGCTGTGATGCTTGCCGAAGGCTTGTGCTGTATCTTCGTGACGAATCGGACAAACTGAGGCGGAAGAACCGTGAACGCAGACACGATCATCGCGGCCGTCCAAACTGGGCTACATTGACACACGTTTGACACTTTCATGGACGAGCCGCCGTCGATCGTCCGCGGCGGAGCTACTCAGGCAAGGCACGTCGATACGAATTGTTGCCGACCTCTTGGGGGAACAGCGAAAAGATCGTGGAGAAACACTCCTCACGCTGGATTAAGGGCCGGCAACAAGGATTGGATGAGGCTGTGAAGAAGGCGAACGGGTATCACGACCTTGTTCCGGTGTGACGGTTGGCTTGCGGCCGACTGCCAGACGAATTCCAAGACAAGAGTGGATATAGGAATTCGTTAGGTTCTCGCCGTCTTTTTTGTGCCCAAACTAATTCCTTCTTGCGCCGCGCGTGAGTATATCGCGGCTGGCGTGCGTTTCAGTTTTAGGCCAATCACGCGTGTAGGAGTGTGGTGAGCTGCGAGTTGCTTTAGGAGCTTGTCGTCTGCGGTACTCCATTCTTGTCCCGTATTGCTTGTAGATTTCGGCATGGTCACCTTCCTTTGTTTGTCTCTTCAGTGCAGACGTCGCAGTGCCTATAGCCGCCTTTGCCGGATATCCGTTCGTTTTGTGGTATGTCGCGCCCTGGGGCACATGAGCTGTTGTCGTGATAGACACGCTTGTCGCCCGGTTTCTTAATCTCGTTGACGGAATGAAAGTCGCTGACTCTTGGCATGGCTGATCTCCTGATATCAGAATAGGTAACCACAGTATATCAGAAGAGTAATTATAGGGCAATACGTTCCTCGCACATCACAAATTCTCGCTCTAGTTCCGCTTGCAACTTTCGCTTGCGATGCAGAAACTCGCAACATGTTTGACTCGATAATTAAGCGATGGTTTAATGTGCCGCAACTCGCCGTGTCCATTCAAAACCATCTGCGCCACCACGGGGCTTTTTACGTGCTGCAAATCGGCTTCTCCGCATGGATTATTTGGCGGTGGCCGTGGGACCAATTACCTGTTCCTGGGTATGCCATCGGTGTTCTCGCCGTGGCAGCCGCGGTCATGAGCCTTCACTCGGACATGAAGTTGGGACACCGGGTCGTGTGGATCCTGTTGCTCGGAGCGTTCTTGCGCCTTGAGATTCGGGCGATCAGCAAGGACCGTCACGACTCCGAGTTGGCGCACGACGCCGATATCGCCAAGATGATGGCCAAATTTGACGCGATGCTTCAGGAGCAGCGCAGTTTGCAAGACCAGCAGAATGACCTGGAGCTTAGGAGCGCCGCGGTTCTGAAAGAAGTCGGCGACAAGAGTTATATGACCCTTCTTCGTAGAAACAACGTCGTCAGATCCGATCTGGCGGATGCAAACCGCCTACTACGCGCGTTGGAGATCACTCGCGACGGGAGAATGATGGACATACCGGTTATGTACGAGGCCAGAATCGGACACGCGGCAACTCCGGAAATAAAAGCCGAGTTCGAGGCTCCAAAAGCTCGACAAGTAGAAGACGAAGAGGCGGGATTTGAAAAACTGTATCGCGAAAATGTACGGCCGCGACTGATTACGGTTCTCCGTGAATTACTATCTGCGTCAGGACTACCAGTCGAGCGGGACGACGCTAAGGTTGTCTTATCTTATCAACTACGCGATCTGCAGTCAGCTCCAACCGGTATTGAAAAACTGAAAACCCTGGGGGCGCGGTTGGTGCCTTAGAGGCCCGATAGGTCCTTCCTCCGCGCGAGGCCCGAACCTTCAATCGGAACGCGAGCGCGTTTCGGGCTTGGGGCCGAGTCGGCCCGAACCTAGGCGCGACAACTGCATTAAGAACCGCTCTGGCATTACCGCCAAATAAGCTTCTGTCGAACTCAAGCTTACGTGTCCGAGATACGCTCCAAGGAGCGGAAGTATATCCCGCAAATTCCTTCCTTCTCTGAGCCATACTCGCATACAGTGCACAGCAAATGTCCGTCTCAAATCTCGGATCTGGGGCAGGCGATGCGTGCCCGTGAGTCGACGGACTCCAGCTTGGCGCCGCAGTTTTTGGAAGCTCACCGTTAAGTCGATCGCCCGAATCGGTTTGCCGTCTCGCCTGGCGAAGAACGCTTTATGATTGTCGCGGCCAGCGAAGGAGTCGGCATATTCGCGCAAGGCCTTGCGTAGGTGAGGGCCGATTGGGATCGATCTCCCAGTAGACGGCGAAGGGCGGTGAAACGTGATCGTTCCTTTCCTGAAGTTGACGTCTCGTTGCGTGAGGAACAACGTCTCGTTCGTGCGTGCGCCGGTCCCATATAGAAAGACGAGGAGCATGCGAAACGTAAGCGCACTGAATTCGCGAGGCGTACTTCTTCGTCTCAAGGAAGTTGCACTTAGCAGCTTGCGCAGTTCCGAAACCGAGTAGATGAACGGAATGGCCTTTCGAGCGATGCCGGGGCGGCGCAACGGCGGGAGTGGCGGCACAGCAAGCTCATTTCTAGCAATCCAGTAATCAAAGAACGCCTTCAGGATCCGATAGTGGGAGAGCCAGGTCCTTTCCGACGACACGACCTTATCGAGGAACTGCGATACCTCCCCCTTATCGATCGAACGGATTGGGATGTCGCCCACGAGACGGCCGAAGGCTTGCAGCACATTTGTTCCCCACTCGAAGGAGATGCCCATCACCCGCTTGTTCTCCACGTATCGTTCAATCGCTTCGAAAACCTTCATAGCGCGCCGCTCAAATCAAGATCGGAGACCTTGCGTAAAGACCGCACGTCGTATTTGGCGTAGATACGCACACACTGACAGGTTCGGTGCCCGAGGAAATCGGCGATATCCCCAGGGGAAGCACCACGCCTCAGCAATTCCGTTGCACAGGCATGGCGTAGTGAATGGGGACCTCCGCGCCGGACGCGAATGTCCAGCCGCTTCATCCCCGAACTCACAATTTCATTGATCCTCGTTGCGCCGATTGGGCCGAAGGGCGGTTGAAAACCCAGGAAAACGTGTTCGCAGGAGGTCCGTGGCCTCGCCTCGCGGATGTATCGCAAGACTGGTTTAGACACGTCACGGCGGAGCGGAAACTGCTGAAGCCCTCCGTGCTTTGCTCGACGCACGGTCATAATCCCATTTCGCCAATCAAAGTCGCTTAGTCGCAGTTGGACGATTTCACTTCGGCGAAGTCCGTAGAATGACAGTAACGAGAGAATCGCCTTGGCACGAATTGCTACGGGTCTGGTCCCGCCCGTCGTATGCAACAGGCGTAACACGTCCTTCCATCTCGGGCCCTCAGGAGCAAAGGAGGCGGTGCGGATCGTCGGTCCCTTGATATGGCGCGCAATTCCTTCGCTACACCATGCGCGGTTCTCGGCGTAGAGAAAGAATGGCCTCAAATTCGCGGCGCATGTCGACAGCGTGACCCTGCTGCCCCACTGACTGGACTTGATGGCAAAGTACTGATCCACGTCGCCGAGTTTGATTTCCGACAACTTCCGCGGAGGCCGTTGCCGGCAGTACCACGAGAGAAACCGGCGTGTGTAGTCGATTCGGGTTTGCATTGTGGCGGGCGCAAGCCTGCCTTCGGAGCGCATGAGCCCTGCATACTGGTTCAGCTCGTTGCCGAACGGAAGCTTCCGCGAATGGAGCACGAGCTTTCCATGGAATTTCAGCCATCGCTTGGCGAGCCAGATGAAGTATGGTTCTGAACACGGCCCAGCGGGCTGACGTCGGTGTTCGCCACTGTAGTTAGCCCAACGGCGCGCCGCGTTCTCAATCTCGATGACGCGGACACGGCGCAGTCTCTTCAGCCCGACGAATCTCACGATTTGATTCAGGACAGATGCGTAGATTCGCAGAGTGGTCCTTCCCGTTCCTCGGCGATGCAGGTGCACTAAAAACTGTTCGCGCGCCCACGGTAGCGGGGCTGAAACATGTCTATCTACTGCTTCGGGACTGAAAAGCGATTCGAACACGAACATAAGGTGCCGCGATGCACGCGGGCGTTGTGGATACTAGGACGCGACTTCGGTCCTGATGCATCTTTGCATTTCGTGGTCGGTATTCCGACCACCCCATGTGCAATCCTTTCCATGGTGATTGATTGAAGCAAACACGAGATTTGTTCGCCGCGGCAATATCGCGAGCAACACCCTCCGGGAAATTTATAGGGGGGCTGCCTTCCTATGTACGTTGCATATTCGGCGAGCGGATGGCTTTGGACGCAAGCCGGACGTTACAAACAACGTCTGCGTTCGGCTGAGCGTTCGTTCTGGCATGTGAGTCTACGTTGGTTTTGTTTCGCCCGGCGCCGCTTCGTAGACAAAGCAAACACTCCCGCCAAGTTGCTCTTGTCTACACTTTTTCCCGTAAGTATCCGCTTGACAGAAATCTGAGGTTACGAGGGTCGCAGGGCTTCAAACCGGCAGTTACTTTGCGAGGTTAAGACGTTCAGCACGTCTCAAAGCTTACAACTATAAGCAGAAGGTTAATTCAGTGAGCAATACACGCCTAGCGACATAGTTTCCGCCGCACTATTCAACTGGAGAACCCATGCGAATCATGCGAGCCGTGGCTTTGCTTTATGTTTGTGCCCTGATTCCGATAACCCTAGAAGCTCAACAGTCTGCTCTCACGCCTGGTCCGGTAGCGAGTGACCCGCAGGCTGTTTCGCTGCTACAGAAAAGCCTGGCGGTCCAGGTAGGCACGCTACAAGTCACCGACGTGACGCTTAGTGGCACTGCCCAGCGTATCGCCGGCTCGGATGACGAGAACGGCACGGCCACTCTGAAGGCTACGGTGCTGGGCGACAGCCGCATCGACCTCAGTTTCCAATCCGGCGACCGGAGCGAGATTCGCAATCACTCGGCGTTGCCGCTGCCCTCCAGTCTACCTCCGGGCATTCCGGCCCCCGCAGAACCCGTGGTCCAGCCCGCCGGAGCCTGGTCGGGGCCGGACGGCGTTATGTACGGGATGGCAACCCACAATGTGATGACCGACGCCGCATGGTTCTTTCCGGTCGCCACTTTAGCGAGGGTTCTCTCATCGCAAGGGTATCTTCTCTCCTACCTAGGCCCGGAGACGCACGACGACCAGTCTCTGGTGCACGTACAGATAACCGAGCCGCTCCCGGCTGCTGACAATGCTCCCGAGCAGATAGCGACGCTGACGCAGCACCTAACCCAAATGGATGTGTACTTCGATCCCGCTACTTTGCTGCCAGCGGCGCTGGATTTTAGCATTCACCCCGATAACAACGCCGTAATCGACCTTGCAACCGAGGTGCGCTTCTCCGAGTACCGCGCCGTCAGCGGGGTCGAGGTTCCGTTCCATGTGCAGAAGTACGTGAATAACGGACTTGTCCTTGACCTTCAATTTGCCAGCGCAGCGCTGAATACTGGCGTGCCAGCCACGGCCTTCCAAATCCAGTGAGGAAAGGAGACACCTCGATGCAGCTCGCATGCAGAATGCTCTTATTGGTCGGTCTACTTTCCGTCTCCGTCGGTGCGGCGTCCGCGCAACAATACTATGTCCTACCGGGGACCCCGTCTTTTGGTAGTTTCGGTGGTGGCCCCGACATTATCGACCTCGCAAACTTGAATGCACATATCTCGATCCCGATCGTTAATAAACCAGGTCGAGGCCTTAATTTCACATTTAATCTCGGATACGATACTTCCGTCTGGTACGTAGCGGGCTCAACGGGTAGTTTGTATTGGTACCCGGCCTATAACAATGGATGGACGGGGGCAACTCCGAGTGTGACCGGAGCCGTCACATCGCAGGTCGTAACAACAATTCAGAGCTGCACATTCGCCGGAAAGCACGTAATCGGGGACGAGTACACCTTTTCAAACTACAACTATCACGACACTCATGGCACAGCGCATCCCTTCCCTGGGTGGTACGCCACCCAACCCTACAACCTTTGCGGAAGCTTTTCAGGCTTCACAGCCACATCTCCTGATGGCGCAGGCCACACCATCAAGGTTCAGTCCATGGCGAGCGCACCCATAACCAAGCGAAGCGGTGTGACCGCTGCGCCCCCTCCGCAGAACACGTACACTGGTCTCGGCACCGGAACCGACACCAACGGTAATGAGATCACGGCCACCAGCAGCGAGGTCTTCACCGATGCCCTCGGCACGACGGCGCTAACGATCGCCGGCTCTGGCACGCCATCCAGTCCACTCACGTACACCTATACAGCGCCGTCCGGGGCGAATGCGGTCTACACCGTGAAATACACGGCTTACACCTTGCAGACGAACTTTGGGTGCAGCGGCATAACGGAATACGGTGCAACGGCCACGAACCTCGTCAGCGAGATTGATCTGCCGGATGTGGCTGTCAGTCCCGGAGACAAGTACACATTTACCTACGAAGTAACCCCCGGGCATTCCGGAAGCGTGACGGGCCGGCTGGCATCCGTGACCCTACCGACTGGCGGCACAATCACTTATGTATATTCGGGTGGCAGCAATGGCATCACTTGTGCCGATGGCAGTACGGCCACGCTCACGCGCTACACGCCCGACACCGGATCAAACTACTGGACTTACGCCCATTCGGAATCCGGGACGGCATGGACGACGACGACAACCGATCCTATGGGCAATCAGACTGTGATGAATTTTCAGGGAATTTACCAAACGGAATCACAGGCCTATCAGGGTTCCACGTCCGGCACGCTGCTCAAGACCACGTACACCTGTTATAACGGCTCAGCTTCGCCCTGCAATTCAACAGCGATTACGCTGCCGATCACCCAGACAACCGGGGTGCTCCAGTGGCCCGGAGGACTTGAGTCTGAGATACACAAAACATACAACTCTACTTATGGAATGGTTACCGAAGTAGACGAGTACGCATACGGCAGTGGGGCCCCGGGTGCGTTGGTCCGTAAGACGTTAACGACGTATGCGAGTCTGACTAACGGAATCGTCAGCAAGCCCGCCTCGGTCACGGTCGAGGACGGCTCGGGCACTATCAAGTCGCAGACTACTTTCTGCTACGATGAAGGTACACCTTCTGGAACGACGAGTTGCGCAGCAGCAGGGTCCCCAACCGCGACGTCAGGAACGCCACAGCATGTCTCCATCACCGGCTCTCGCGGTAATTTGAGCACGACGACCTCATTGGTCTCCGGCTCGACGATACTGGCGAAGACTTTCACGTATTACGACACCGGTAACATAAACGTCGCGACGGATGTCAATGGAGCGCAGACCACGCTGAACTACGGGAGCGGCTCGTGTGGCAATTCGTTTCCCACGTCTGTAAGTGAGCCCCTGAGTCTTTCAGAATCGATCGTATGGAACTGCACCGGCGGCGTCGCAACTTCTGCAACCGATGAAAACGGCAAGACGGCTTCGGCGTCCTACACGGACGCCTACTACTGGCGACCCAATTCCTCGACCGATCAGCTTTCAAACGTTACCAACATCACTTACACGGGTGTAACTTCGGCGGAAAGCTCGCTGGTCTTCAACAGCAGCGGTTCTACGGTCGACGTGCTCGCGACTCTAGATTCCCAGGGCAGAAACCACGTCTCGCAGGGCAAAGAAAGCCCCAGTTCAAGCACGTACGACTCCGTCGAGACTGACTATGATAGCGACGGCAGGCCTGACCGGAGCACGCTCCCCTATGCCGGGACAGCAGGACAAACCAGTTCCTCAGCGCCGGGCACTAGCACGACGTACGACGCGCTTAGCCGCAAGACCCAGGTAACGGACAGTGGAGGACGGAATACGACGTTCACCTACACTCAGAACGATACCTATCGCAGTGCCGGGCCAGCACCAACGGGAGAAAATGCGAAACGGAAGCAATTCGAACACGACGCATTGCATAGGCTGACTTCTGTTTGCGAAGTCACGAGCGGTGCAGGCAGCGGAGCCTGCGGCCAGACCAACTCGGTCACCGGATACTGGACTGAGTATACGTATGATCCCAATAACCGGCTGACCGGCGTTACGCAGAACGCGCAATCATCTACGACGCAGACCCGAGCTTACGTCTCTGACGATCTCGGTCGAATGACTTCAGAGACAAACCCTGAATCCGGAACCACGAGCTACACATACGATACGGATGCGACTTGCGGCACCTCCAAAGGAGACATGGTTAAGAAAGTGGACGCTGTGGGCAATACAATTTGTTTTGCCTACGACGCGCGACACAGAGTAACGAGCATAACCTATCCTTCGGGGTCCTACGCCAGCGTCACACCAGGTAGATATTTTGTATACGATTCCGCGACAGTCGACAGTGTCGCCATGGTCAACGTGAAAAGCCGCATGGCTGAAGCCTACACATGCTTTTCACCTTGTAGTACGAAGGTTACCGATATTGGACTCAGCTACACAGCACGCGGCGAAGTGAGCGATGTGTACGAGTCGACTCCGCATTCTGGCGGGTATAACCATTCCGCAGCCACCTACTGGGCCAACGGCGTTATCAGTAATCTCAGTGGAGCACTTGGATATTTGACCAATTACTCTGTCGATGGCGAAGGCCGCGTTTACTCCGTGGCAGCCGGAACGCAACTTGCGAGCACCTACTACAACACGGCCAGCCTGCCAACCGCCGTGACTTTTGCCTCGGGCGACAGCGATACCTTTACTTACGATCCGAACACAAATCGCATGACACAATACAGCTTCAATGTGAATGGAAATTCGGTCGTCGGCAATCTTATTTGGAACCCTGTTGGCACGCTCGCAAGCTTGGCTATTACCGATCCCTTTAACAGCGCTGATGCCCAAACGTGCACGTATGCCCACGATGACCTGAGCAGGATAGCCAGTGCAAATTGCGGCTCGATTTGGTCCCAGACATTCAGCTACGACGCCTTTGGGAACATCAACAAGAGTGGAAGCAGCTCTTTCGGCGCCACATACTCGTCCAGTACCAATCGGATGACCATGATCGGTTCGTCCACTCCCTCGTATGATTTGAACGGCAACGTAACGAACGACTTTCTCAACACGTACGCTTGGGATTCCAACGGCCGACCTGTGACAGCCGACGGCGTGGGCCTAACCTACGATGCATTGGGGAGGATGGCCGAGCAGAATCGCAGTGGGGTCTACACGCAGATTCAATACTCTCCAACCGGGTTCAAGATGTACATCATGACGAGTGGCACGACCTTGGTGAAAGCCTTCGTCCCCATGCCAGCAGGGACCGCGGAAGTCTGGTCTGCGACCATGTCGTCTCCCTATTACAGACATTCGGACTGGCTGGGAAGCTCGCGTCTGGCCTCGAGCTCGGGGCGAGCGGTACTATATGATGGCGCTTACGGTCCTTTCGGCGAGGCTTATGCGCAAACGGGCACGGCGGACCCATCGTTCACCGGCATGAATCAGGACACGGCTTCAAACATCTACGACTTCCCAGCGCGCGAATATGGCACGCAAGGGCGATGGCCCTCGCCCGATCCCGCCGGGATAGGGGCGGCACACTGGGGCGACCCCCAGACCTGGAATCGTTATGCATATGTAAGAAATAATCCGCTCGCCCTCGTCGATCCGACAGGTATGGACTGCCTCGGTGATGGCGATCCCGATCCAGGCGGTGACCCAGTCGACGCTGGGAGAGTGCATGCGGAGGATGACTCTGGCTGCGGCGGTGGCGATGGCGGCGGTGGAGATGGTGGAGATGGCGGCGGTCTAGCTAGCGGAGGGGACAATGGAGGCGGAGGTGGCGGTGAAAATCAGTGTCAGCCCCCTCAATGCGCAACGGAAAATACCTGTACAAACACTCAATGCACGAACGTGACAACGGTTATTGTCACGGCTAGTAACGGATGTGACCTTGTCTGCCAGGTATGGATGGGAATGGTGCTCCAGTATTATCAGAGTTTGGGTGCCTTAATTGAAGCATCGTATTCTCCGTATCCCTCATTGACCCGTGCTGGTCAACTGGCGGGTAATGCTATCCCTACCGTGTGTGGCGGGGGAGGCTTTGCGTTTGCTGGCGCGCAAGGAAAGAACGGCTTCATTGGCGGCTTGGGGGAATACGATCTGCGGTCCGGATTCGGCGCTAACGGTCTAATGGAGGGTGAAGGCGCGGATGAGGCAGGGGGCGGAGTCTTCGGCTCCGCAACCTCTCCGTCCCCAGCTAACTCCAGCGTACTGGGCTTTGTACCAGTCACGCCAGTAGGAGGAGCGGTCGCTTTTGCTGGTCCAGGAGGCGGAGGTGTCGGAGGCTATTTCGGTCCTGACGGCGGCTCTGTCGGTCTCGGTTTAGGAGCGTACGTCGGCATTACGTCGGTAAATGGCTGTCAATAAATAAGGAGTAAATTTCCGATGTCGATATATAGAGTCGCGTTAGTCGTCGTCGGCGTAGCGGCTATCCTTTGGTGTTTTCGGCCGGGCATGGTTTTCTACGCGAGGGCCATGGGAATCGGCGACAAGGAAAAACCAATTCCGAAGTGGTCCGGACGACTATGGTTCATCGTGATTGGTCTGTGGCTTGTCATGGCCGGACTGAGCAAGAGTGAAGCAATTACTCGTGCAGTCTCGTCGGCCCTGTTTCTTGTCATCGGTGTCGTACTTCTTTTGCTGGCCTGTGTTGGCATGTGGCGCGACAAGATATTTGATCAGCGTCTGGAGCGAAGTCCAGGCGCTTGGCGCAGTAGGGCGATTCAGATAGGGACAGGTGCGGTATTCGTTGCTGTCGGCTTCAGCTTGCTGGGCCACCGATAAAGGTAGTTGCTAGCCATCACTCGCCTCGCTCCTTGCGCCCAGTACAGGGTCATTGCCCGCCCCTAATTTCTTCAACGCTGGAGCCAGCTATACCGGTGTTTCCTCACGCACAATTAAACCATCGTAAGCGTCAGTCTTGAACCGTCTGGACGAAGTGAGGGTAGGACCCCTCACGAAAGAAGCTGCGGACGCCGTTAACTGGCCGTTGAGCGTCGCGTCTTCGGATTTGCGGGATGGATTTTCCACCATTGCTGCATTTTCGTGATCGGCTGTTTCACGACTGGATTATGCTTCTGCCAATATAATTCCATCTTACTTGCCACGGTCTTTCTCCTTAGCACTGCTGATTTGAAACGGAATGCGGATGGCGTTGGACGCAAACCGCGCTTCTTTTACGGAATGAATGGAATCACAATCGGCGGAACTGGACTCGGAAGTAGCGGCGCACTCGCGTAGATGGCTGAGAATCCAGGCGTCTGCGCCTGCTGACGCGAAACCATCGCAATCTGCCATCCTGGGTTTGGATTGTTCCAAATGTGCGCCTTGGACCCGGGGCTGTCCGCGCCCTTGTTGTGAAGATAGATGCTATAGGTGACTTGCATTTTCACAAGAGCGGCGAAGCCGACACGGTAAGGCATGGGAAGATTCGCGTCGTTGACTCCATCAACTTGACTGGCGAACGGGGTTACCCACATCCAGTCTTTGATGATGTACGGCGTAAAATTTACTCCCACGATGTTGCTGCCGTTCACGGTCTCCGCGTGTGATGCCGGCGAAAAGGAATATCCGGCCAAAGAAGGCGTTATCGTGTAATTGCCGTTCGCGAGGTTGGGGATGGAATAGTTTCCGGAGCCATCTGCCGTAACCGAACCGCTTGCAGTCCCCGTATAAGATACGGTTGCGCCTGCGATGCCCGTGCTGCCCGATATGCTGTACCCTCGCGCGGCCGTAAAGTTAACGCCAATTATGTTTGAACTGCTAACCGTTTCGCTCGCGCTCGTCGGACTGAAAACGTAGCCAGCTGACGATGGCGTGATTGTGTATTCACCTGGAATCAGTCCAGAGATCGTAAAGTTGCCGCTACCATCGGCCGTCGTGCTGCCGGACGATGGACCGGACCACGAGACTGTCGCGACGGCGAGACCCGCGTTGCCGCTGATTGAATACACGGATGCCAGTGCAAGAACGCCTGTTACGTACGTGCCGCTGAATGAGCCGGATAAACTGTAGACATTGAAATCGGAATTATAATTGCCATTGCTGACTACAGGTTGAGTCGCGAGCACGAACCAATTGGCATTGATCGTAGACGAACTGGGTGGCTGTGCGAAGCCCGCACACGGCATGCCTATGAAACCACCTGTCGTGTCATTAGTAACCCCGAAAGCGATTAGCAACTGACCCGCCAGGGCTGAGATGGGCGCGCTGACTATATCCACGCCCGTAATACTTCCTGATGCCATCGGCGAATACGCGGTAACGGCGCATGGAGACAACTCAATCTGCCACGTCTCTGGAATAGAGATGGACGGCCCTGAAAGGCTGGCCGTACAAGCGCCCGATGCTTTGGAGGCGGCGCAAAAGAAGAACGTGGCGAAACAATACGTACTGAAACCGCTGACGGCGGAAGAAGAAAGCGTCACGTACGTATTCCCGAGAGAATCCGTACAAGTAAGCGCGGGCGTGTTTGTCGTCGTGATAGGGAAAGCCACGATTAAGATTGAGTTGCCTTCCGTGACATGATTTGTAAAACCAAGGCGGCCCACTTGAACAATAGACGGCGTTCCCGCGAGCGGCGCGGGTGTCGTAGAAAGAGTGAATGCGCTAGTACCTATGCGTGACGCCGTGCCCGTAGTTGAAAAATCAGATGATACGTTTCCCGAAGCGATCAAATCTTGATATTCAAGAGACACGCCACTCTCGAACGATCCCGCCGCTTGAGTAAATCCACTCCCAACACCCGTAATGGTTTCTCCGCTGATTGGAGCCAGGCAGAGACCCACGAGTAATTCATTCACAGCGCCAGCGAAGGACGGGGATATTCCGCCCGTGCCTACCCCTGATTGCGCCTGAATAACCGACTGCGAGAACTCGGCGACCGCCAGATAGGATTCGCCGGTGCCCATAGATACGGTGTTTGCTCCGCTTGCTTTGCTGGCCGGGCAAACCCACACTCCGTAATCGAAGATGCTCCCTGGAATGCCATATTGAAAAAGAATCCAATTATTTCCGAGGGTATCCGACACATCGCTAACCGGCCCGATGCAAACGAGCATGTTGCCTTCGGTGACGTTGGCGCCGAAAGATATTTTGCTGTCTGTATTCTGACTATCGGCGTACTGCACGAGCGTTGGACTGGACATGAAAATCTCCTGTGGCCGCGTGGCGGCGATTGAATTCTCAAGAAAGTGATGGGTTACTGCGGGTCGGCGATGAAGCGGACCAAAAAGCGGAAAACTGGATGAATCGAGCAAGCATTAATGCACTGCTTTCGACGAGAAGCAGTTCATGTTGCGAGTCGTATCGCGACGATCGGGTCTGCTGGGGTTGACATACTTCTTACTTGCTTTTCGAGGTAGAATTGGGCACATTGTGTCGTCAACAAAGACACCCCTCCGGGCAAGGAGACAAACTATAAGCTGAGGTACTGACATGAAAAGCTGGTTTGCGCCCTGCATCACATTATTCCTTCTTTTGCCTGTTCAATCGGCCCGCGCTAATGATCTAAAGCAGTGTTCGACAGAGAAGGTGAATCACGAAGACTGTACCGTTGTTATTGATCGTCGCTATCCCCTCACGTTGCCGACGATTCAGATGAGCCCCGGCAAGAAAGTTATTGTCCTAATCCAAGAACCCCTCGCCTTCGAAACTTTGACTCTGGATGAAACCAGCGCAACTGCATTGCCCGGGACCGATCAGGGTGCGGCCCTTTTGACGGCTGCCGTTCCCGATCTTAAGGGCTTTGTATGGTCAAATGTGACAGTTCCGAATCCATCTGAAATAGCGCCGAATGCTGTTGGAATAGTCGACCCCGAAGAAAAGGCACGAATCGACGCCCTAAACAACACGCTCCAGGTCTTGAAAGCGATGCTGGACCGCGCCCAGAACTCCATACCCGATGACAAGAGTGACCTCGTCGCTCACATCGAGGTTATATATGCGCAACTTAACCAGATACTGGCCCCCATTCCGAAACCCGGTTCGAAATCGAACAAGAAGTTCGTACCGCCGTCCAAAGCGCCAGGCACACCAGACCCATGGACGGATTACGAAAAATGGCGAAACTGGATGTTGTGTGAATTGGTCGGCGGCACGATAGATGCCGTTGATTGCAAGACGGATACCAACGTCGTCCCTCCGCATCCAACCGAGCCGACGTTCAATAATATTCTGGGCGAAATCGTGAAGCTTCAGACTAGATTGCCAACCACTCCTCCGGCGACGCCTCCCGACGATCCCCTATTCGACCAAAACACCTTCGCGGCCTTGGTTAAACAAGCCAAGAGTGAGATTGAGAAACTGACAGATGATGAGGACAAGAAGAAGGAAACGGCGATTCTCGATTCGCTCCGGACACGACAAAACAACCTGAACTCGCGTGTCATCGCGCTTGCGAACACTCTCACGAATGTGCAGAAGGATTTTCTCACTTACTACCAAAATATTTATTTGGCGAAATACACGCCGCCCCTTATGAAGCCTGACTGCGACGGGACGCAAATTCCAAACACATTGTGTCTGGGCACTATTTACGACCCTAAATCTTCTAACTCTGCTAAGCAACTCGTTGCCTATACCTACCTTCTCGGCCGCCAGGTTGTGTTCTCTCTCAACGCAGTCAATAACATCTCGACTCCCGTGAACTCAGTGACGGCGACCACAGCGAAGATTTCAATCGCGACCATTACTGTCCTTTATGCGGACCCGCGGTTCGAAACTTCCGCGGGTGCAGTTTTTTCCTTTGTGCATAACCGCACTTTTTCCAATCAAACAATTACAACCCCGCCGACGGGCTCGGGCCTAATGCCGGGCGATATAGTAATCTTTCAAAATAAAACGCTGCCCGAAGTTGTTCCCTTTGTCGCTGCACACTATAGACTTGGTCACGACTTCGCCCCCGCCTGGCTTGGTCATCGAAGAACTGCCTTCTATGCTACGGCTTGGCTCGGCCTCAATCCGTATACGACACTTCCCGAATATGGCGGAGGCCCCACATTCTCGTGGCGATCGTTCATGTTCAGTGCGCTGTATAGCCGCGCCCACGAATCCGTTCTGACCCAAGGCTTGTCCGTTACGCAGCCAGTATGTAGTCCTACCGCCGTGCCAGGTGCGTCGCCTCCGCCGTGTACTCCTACGCCGCCTGCGCCAACAACCATGATGAGGGCGATTAACGCGTTTGCGATCGGCTTCAGCATTCGAATCCCCACAAGTTTTGCTGCGGGAACCGGTGGTGTCAGCCGCTAACGCTCGATGCTCTTCTGCCTGCAAGAGCCGCCTGCACCGGTAGATCTACAACGGGAGAGGTTCCATGGAAAATAAGGATATCGAAACGCGCGTCTTAAAGCCAGTTAGAGACCTCTGGGCTAGTGCCAACTTTACCAAGGTAGAGATCACTAATCAGTATGACGATTTTGTTCGCGGTACGCTTTATTTCGTCTCGATATACGACGCTAACAAGGTCGAGCATGTAAATTACGTTTACGCTGTTGGGAACAGACTTCAGCTTTTTGAGGACGTTAAGCAGCTCGCGATTGGCGTGGGCAAAGTCTCAAGCTGGGTTGATGCGCTCAAAGACATCCTCCAATCGGCTGGCATGTCTGGTCCCATCGCCCTGATCATAACCGCCACAATCTGCTACATGTCCATACGCGGTCGTAACCTCCCGAACGAGCTTTGGGGCGCGCTTACGTTGATTCTCGGCTTCTACTTCGGTAACGCCGTGCGGAATCACAGGTTCTCATCTTTCGGATCCAAGGATTGACCACGCGGTTCCCCTGAGACCGGTGACGCGCGCTCGTTCAAAAGCACCTGTTACAGTGCAAGTCTCTTTTGTCTTGAGCATCTTTTGTACGATTTCCCAAAGAGTGTTTTCATTTTCGGGACAGTCGTACGGTGCCCACTCATCCGCGAAGTCACGCTTGAACAGTGTCATAAGGGCATCAAATTGATCTTTGAGCGATGCGCCGGGGGTATCTTCAGCTTCCGCTTTTTTCCAGCGTTTCGCGTCCCAAGGCTCAACATTCAAACCCTTATCTGGGTGCGTGGTATCGTCCCGCGCGATGCGCGCCTTCTCGCAAAGGATTGCTTCTTTCTTTGAATTGTAATTTGTCGTCCAAATGATCTCGAAGGCGTACCGACCGTACTCTTCGAGTGCAGCCTTGAAGCGACGGTTTGTGGCTTTCCCAGAGAGCTCGTCCTCCGTACGCGTATCAATTGATTCGCCGTCTGCGGTAACGATGCCGTGATAAAGAAGCGGCGGCAAATCTGGACCACGGTTCAATCGAAGTGTGTAGCCTTGAATCATGTGAATCTCCTTAGTCTGCGGCGGCACGGCTGGTATATATCCTCATGTACACGTTTATATACACCGCCCTTAATTCCCCGGCCATTTTTCCCCGGAATTTTTCCAAACGGGATTTCTTAAAATGATTTGCTGATTTAAGATGCCTGCGTATGGGTAGAATTTTTTTCGATTTTATTTTTTCAGAATATTTTTGCGCGCTTCTTTCATCGCGCGATCAAGAATGGACGGCCGGGATTTCCAGCGAAAAAAGGGTTTGGCGCCGGGGTCGAGGCGCCGAAAACCGCATAGAGAATCAACGACCGAAAAACACCATAGAGCCGAGAACAGATAACGACAAAGAACCGCGCCAACAAGAGCGAGCGGCGAAAGCCGCGAGCGCAATCTGATCTCCAAAACCTATTGCGCGCGTCGCTGCGATTTGCTTGCCCGGAGGCTTTTGCTTCGCCGATCTTGCGAATTGCCCTGAAAATCTTGCGGGAATCTCCCGACGATCTCGCGGCGAATCTGCCGCGGTGATGTCGAAGCCCGCGGATGCGGGATCGAAGATCGCCGGCAGTTCGAAGCTTCGACGCTGACTCCGAAACGTTCAACAAACGTCTGCAAAACCATGCCTCGCAAGTCCTTGATTCTGCATGACTGCTTCCCTGCTCGAATCAGTCGCCAACAAAGGAACGATTGTTGAACGGAGCCGCACGAAATCCCTTCGCCTGGTTTCGCCACAAATCACGTAAATCATTTAAACCCGTAGAAAATCTTCCGAGAATTCGTCTCTTGCCGTGAACCACTGCGGTTTTCTGCTTGACACTATGTCCGACATATACTACTATATATACCATGATGGCAATCAGTATAGCTTGCCACGTTCAACAGGAGGCAAACCAGCAATGCTGAACCCATATCAAGAGATCACTAACTCAATTGTCAAGCAGTTGGAATCTGGCGTAGCGCCGTGGCAACGGCCCTGGGCTACTCGCACGCCTACCAATCTGAAGTCCCAGAAAGAATACCGGGGCATCAATGTGTTCTTGCTCGCGTCGCAGGGCTACACGTCTCCCTTCTGGCTTACATACAAGCAGGCCCTATCTATCGGCGGGAACGTTCGCAAAGGCGAACACGGGACACACGTCTGCTATTGGAACATCAACGAATACGCCAAAAAGAACAAAGATACCGGCGAGCTTGAGAACCGCAAGAGTGTTCTGCTTCGGGTCTATACCGTGTTCAATCTCCCGCAATGCGATGGAATCACGGGATTCGACACAGAAAAGATCGCCAATCCAATCGCCGAATGCGAGTCGGTTGTATCTGCCATGCCGAATAGGCCCAAGATCGGGCCATCGGATAAGGCTTGGTACAGGCCGTCCACTGACTCTATCGGAATTCCATCTATCAACACGTTTCACACGCCAGAAGGTTATTACTCAACTCTATTCCATGAACTGACGCATAGCACGGGGCATGCCTCGCGCGCGGGGCGTGACGGAATAGAGAAATTGAATTCATTTGGCAGCGAATCCTATAGCAAGGAAGAATTGATTGCAGAACTAGGCGCGGCCATGCTTTGCGGCCTAACTGGAATCGAGAAAAGCACGCTCAACAATTCAGCGTCCTACATCGCTAGTTGGATTCAGGCACTCAAAGGCGACAGCAAGCTGATTGTGTCAGCCGCTAGCGCTGCACAGAAAGCAGCAGATTATATTCGCGGTCTCTCTGCGGTTTCGGCTGAGTCAGAAGCTAGTTAGCGTTGACACTGTGTCAGACATCTGTTATTAGTGGCTTCGAGGTATGCCAATGACAAAAGAACCGCCTGCAAAGGGCAAAACGAAAGTTGCTGTCTGGATCGAGGACGCGCACGTAAAGGCCCTCGAAGAAGTTAAGAAAGCGCACGGCACTCCCGTTTCGGAAAGCATCCGGCGTGCGCTAACTGAGTATTTCACCAAAAAGAGAACCTAATTTTGTAGCAAAGGCAGAAAACGATGAGCATTCAAAAAATTTGCCTGTATTTACGCGTATCTACGAACAAGCAAGAAACAGACAACCAAGCGATTCAACTGCGGGAGTTCGCAGCGAAACAGGGCTGGACCATCACTCAGGAGTACGTAGATGATGGGATCTCTGGCGGCAAGAGCGGAAAGACTCGGCCGGCATTCAATGCGATGTTTGATGCCGCGTCGCAGCGTAAATTTGATCTCATTCTCTTCTGGGCTCTTGACCGTCTCTCACGAGAGGGCGTCTGGGAGACACTCCAATATCTGAAAACCTTGGAATCTTACAACGTTGGTTTTCGATCCTTCACAGAACCCTACTTCGATTCCTGCGGCATTTTCAAGGACGCTGTGATCTCAATTGCTGCGACTCTTGCCAAACAGCAGCGCATTAGAATCAGCGAAAACACGCGCGCTGGCCTTCGGCGGGCTGTGAAGAACGGAAAGACGCTCGGCCGTAGAGCCGTGAGCGTAGAGCCTAGTCGTGTCAGGGAATTACGCGCCACTGGACACAGTTTTAAGAGTGCCGCAGCGATACTCGGTATCTCTGCTGGCACAGCGCATAAGCTCGCGAGGAGCTAGCGGCTGCGCTCAGTCGGGAATCCGCGCGTCCCAATCGCAAAAATCGATCACGCGGCTATCGTACAGAATCCCGTTAGATTTGATCGCATCGCCATAGCCCTTCCGAATCGCCTTCGCCTTGATGCGCTCAATCGGTGAGCCCGTGGGGTCACCGGCCGCAGCGTTTTCCTGCTGCCGAACTGCACGTGGTGTCATAGAGAGTGGACGGGTATTCAACGTGCAATCATGCGCTGGCAGCACGTCCTTATACTTGCCGCCTTCACAGATGATGCATTCTTCGCGTGGCGCGCGCGACGGTTTTGCTAGTCCAGGTTCCTCGGTCTGATTTCCTACCGTGGGCTGTAGGACGGGCGTAGGACGAATCAGGGGCGCCGGCGCGGTATCTTGCCGCGGCCGTATCCCAGGAACTTCGTACGTTGGACTCAAGAGAGTGCGCGATGGCTCTGCTATCGGCGCGGCGGGTTTCAGGCCATGGGACTCAAGGAACCGGTTCAACTTTGCGCGCTTCCTAGCGCTTATCTTCCGCGGCGGCAGGGCAAGGATCTCTTGGACCTTAGGGATCAATTCCCATGCCCTACGTTCAAGGGCCCCGCTGCGCTTCTGCTGGGCACGGTAGGCCATGGCGTCCTCCTTATAGCCGGCCAGCTCCACCGCGAGGGGGTTCCGTTCGGCCTCTAGCCTAGCGAGAAGCGCTTTTATATCCGCCGCGGCGAGCGTGGCGGTCGCCAAGGCGGGGTCGTAACCGGTGGTAAGGCGGATTGCCCGCCAAATACCATGCGCCGTGAGCCTGGCGGTCAGGGAACGCGATCGGCGGCCATTCCGGTACGTTTGCTCAAACACCACGTCGCCGACGGTCTCGCGCCTTGCCAGCTCGAGGAGGGCGCCAGACATCCGGGAATGGGCTAGCGTACGCAGGGTGGCGTTATCTTTATGCCTGGCAATCATTAAAATTAAGCGGTCGCCGGCGGTTTTATGCTTTTTCATTCTCATTCTCACAAACAACGTGGATTTCAAACACGTTTAGAAGTTAAATTAAAACGTAGACTTAGAATAAGAAGGCCGGGTGAACGGGTCGCTGACACGCATCAATAAAAAGGTCTAATCGATGAAGCGGCGGCTTATCGGCGCGCCGCGGTCGCCAACGAACTCTCCATGAACTCTCCAGACTTTTCCTTACCCCAGACAGAACATGTGTTTTTGAGTTTTGGCTGTTTTGAAAGAGCAAAAACCAGACCAAAACGAACTCCCCAAAGTGAATGGAGATTAGATGGAGAGTGGCTGGAGAGTTGAAGTGTAAGTCTATATTTATCAATCACTTAAATTTAGAATTCACTATGCTATCACTTGATCAGGCGATTCTGGAGAGTTCATGGAGATTAGAAAGCGAAAACGAAAATATTCCTAATCTCCAGCCACTCTCCAGCCACTCCCCAGACGGTCTGGAGAGTTCGTTTTGCGCTCGAGATGCGAATTAGCGTTTGGGCAGCCGGACGAGCCCGAGTCTGGGGTAGGCTCCGTTATAACCCTCGGGTAGCGGCGCCCTATTACCGTCCTGGCCCACCTTCGGAAACCAGAGGTCAATTTGGTCGCCTCGGGCCATAGACTGTAAGCACCGTTCGGCGACGTTTGGACCGAGTTTCATTTCGTAGCAATGAACCCCGTCTTTCAGGACGCTGATTAGAACCCACTCGCCTTTCGTGTGCGATCGCAACCACGCTATTACGCCGTTTGCGAAGATGGCATCGGGGGTGACGCCGGCATTCGGCTGGCGTAATGTCCTGATGGTCTTCTGGCGCATCGCGAACCCTTTTAGTGCCTCCAAATCCGTCCCTGTGATGACCGACCGGCCGTCCATTGAGGCGTAGATTTTTGCTACGCGGATGCACACCTCCACGATGCGGCCTAAGCCCGAGTCTTCCTTCCGCCACGCTTTTTCAACTTCCGAGACACTACCGTGTGCGCTGACAGCGACGGGTGCGGGGTCAAGGGGCATGTTTGAGACTGGGCATGGGTAATCGCGGTAGACCCAATGGAACCCAGGAGCGGCCTCCGCAAATAGCATTCTGTCGTATAGACCACCGATCGTTGCTGAGTTGAGTACCGTGCCGAACTCATCGTCCACGATTCCGCCAATGAGAGACATCGCAAAGTTAAAACTTAACTCCACGCCCTTCGCGATAGTGAGGTTGTGGCGCCTGCGATAAAACGCCGTTGTAAGGTGCGTTGCGAACGAAGCATTCGGGATGCCCGCCTTTGCGAACAAGTGCGCGAGTTCGTCTGGGTTAAGTAATACACCGTTGCTGAAGCGGTTTTGTAGTTTGGCTAGCCGCTTGAACATCTGTTCCGCTGAACCCCACTTTTCTTCAAAGTAGTGCTGACTCAAGGGCACATTGAATATATTGAGACTCTTCGCCGCCCATTCCGTAACCTGCGACTTCCCGCCGCCCGCCTTGGCGATAAGCGCGGTATAGAGACTCACCACATTTTCATCGCCGCGAATGATGGTGCTATCAGGTGGGTCAACAAAAGGCGGCACAAGAACGGAAGCAGCCGTCACGAGTGCAGGCAAAGCAAGGTCCAACGGAAAATCGTTCGGCTGAAACAGATCGGCGTAGATGTCGCCCAAGCGCGTTGACGCAAGAGCAGACTGCGGCATCTCCGAGACCATCTCCATTTCAACCGGCTCCGTTCGTTCGCTGTTATCCGTGACAATAATGCGCGCTCCCACGCGCCCTGCGATTTGGCTCAAAGCAGCACTCTGGACTTCTTCGGGTAGACCATCCAGATACCAGAGTTCCGGAAGTTCGCCGTCGTAGACTTCATTTTGAGCAACGCCGGACAGAATCTTGTCCGCGTCGTATTTCAAAGGTTGAACCGCTTTTGCAGGGCTTTTCTTAGCAGCGGAAGACATGGCAACTTGTGAGGCGGGAACACCACCAATTAAAATGGCGTTCTTGCCCGTTATCTTCTTGTCTAGTTTCCCCTTAATAGTGTCGTTCACTTCTTCGGCGCCAAGAGGCGGATTGCAATGTTTGAGATTGTACGCATGCGCCCACTTCTCAAGGACTTCACGCGGACGATTCTGATAGACCCACCAGATGTAATTGCTCAAAGCAACGTTGCGACCTTTTTTCCCAACGATGATGTTGAATCGCGCGGGCACTTCCATACCGTCTTCGTCAATCTTCGCTTCACCCGCAACCACTCCGGAGCCGTTCGCCATTTCGGCAACAGGCTTTTCAATCGTGCAGGACAAAATGTAGTCAACGACATCATCCGGCATGGAAATCGTGGGTGCGTCGTCAACGACGTGATAGAGAACGCCGCTCGGATGCAAAGAACCTTCACCAAGAATCAGATAGTGCCAGAATCTTAGCGAGAACATCCCGTCCTTCGCCCTATCCTGCACGATATTGCCGTGAAGCGGGAACGCCTCAACAAATCGCTTTCGCGTATAGTCCGTTTGCAACCAATGCGACTGGCGGTGATTCGGGCGTGACTCGGTTGTATGAGTGCGAGGGAACGGTTTGCCCGTCGCCTTCTCGTAACCTTCACGCAACGTCTTTGAATCATCTTCATCAATAAAGAAATGCCCTTCGTGGGTCGCGAGCAATCCGCAACTCGCATCAGGGAATTTGCGTGCCCACTCCTTAATCAGCGCAATATCCGTGGAGGTCGCGAGTTCGGGAAACTTCTTGATGGCGGATTTCTTCTTGAGATTGTTCACAGGGAAAACGCGATAACCCAAAGCGGCATTGCGTAGCGCAATCGCTTCAAATCCTTCAAACTCTTCTGCTACCGCCACGCCTGTAGCGGGCTCGTTCTTTGAAGACCATCCCGCAGGCGGTATTTTGATGTAGGGCTTGAATGTGCTCACGATTTCACCGCCTTCGGTGCGCGCTCGAGTAGCACAACATTCGTACACTCTATTTTTCCGGGGCTTTTAAGGGACGGCCCTGCTTCGAATTCAACTCTGTCGCCTGTTTCCAATATGAGTCTGTCTCGGACTTCGTTAACGTGAAAAAACAGCGATGAACCACCTTCGGTCCGGACGAATCCGTAACCTCGATCAACTCTGAAAAGCAAAACAATGCCAATCTGTCGCATATACATCTCCTAATCTGAATTTTGAATCTGCTGCACCTCCTTTGTTTGTTTGCGGTCAGGTATCGACCATCTGCGCCAACGCCGCTGGTTAACGCGACGCTGGAATCTTTCTAATAACGTTCGGGCAATCCTTACAACCCGGACACCGCAAGCTGTGGTTGTGCGTCTCGCGAAGTTTTTCCGCGACACCAACCGGGCGCGCGAGCGGATATGTTGTCATGCCATTTGGCTGGGGCGTCGCGGTAACAACGCCCCAATCGTCCAATCCTTCTAAAACCAGTTCCGCGCCACCGACATAATCGTTGTCGCTCATGCCCGCAATGCAAGCCTGTGCTTCGCGGGCACTGATGGCGCGACCGAACACGATAGACGAGCATGCCGCCACGCCCGCGGTGAACGCGTACACTTCGGCTGCCGTTTTCAACTCATGCCCGACGGACACGGGCTGTTTCGGCATTCGCTCAAGATGTTCAAAAAGACGATTCTGTAAATCCTGCTTCCACTGATCCAGATCCAAGTACACGTGCATGTTCGTTCTCCTCGTTAGATTTATCCCGCAACTTCTATCAGCCATGTGCGGGTAATCCACCCGAAGAAGACCGACTTGCTACCTATGCAAAACAACTACGACTGCTGTTGCGAAAAAGTGCCCGCATTGATACTTCTCTCGCCCGCCGCCTTCAACGCGCACAAGGCACAAACACCGCTGGCGTCAGCCGGCGCCGAACGGATCTTTGCTTGGCGGAGATCATTCAGGAGCCCGCGGATAACCTGTGGGTTCTCCAAAGCAACAGGTATAGGCCGCGCGAGATCGACCAGGTCCGTGAGGTCGGCCAAGAGATCGAGAATGCGGACGGCAGTTTGGTTCTCGAACTGTTTCAAGTTCCGCATCGCTGCGGAAAACATCGTTGGAGACACGTTCGATAGAGCGCAGACGAAGCTTGCTGCGACTCCGAGTGATTGCATTTTGTCAGCGATCTGTTTCTCGATCAAAAACACGAACGTTCTCCTGTTTCCCGTGCCCAAAAGAAAATGGGCGTATCACGAATTTCGCGGCCAAGAATTTACGTTTGAAACATCGGAATACTCTCACTCCGGGTAGAGGAAGGCGCCCGTTGCCAGGCGCCTCATTGAGAGTGGTGTCGCTACTTCAACAGAGGCCCGATTCCTCTGCTGAACTTGTCGTGCTAAGAAATCTGCGGTCGAGTAGCGGGATCGAGAGTGAAGCACGTACGAGGTTCTTTCCAGTCAACCGCCGCCGTCAGGCAAAGGCATATCACCTCGCCCAAAGCTGTTCTGAAGGATGCTTGCCTTATCATTGATGAGACATTTGTGGTTTTAAATCTTTTGTTTTCAATGCAAACTCTCTTGAAAATAGCATCACCGCCGACTTCAAAAAGGCCGTGACTCGAGCCGATCGGTTATCGTCCGGGGCATTACCCGTCGCCCAAAGCTGTTCTAAAGGATGCTTGCCTTAACCGCAGCAGACACATCGCCACGGCGGTGTCGCCTCTTCGGCGGCGGGCGCCGAGCACCACTGCCGTCTGTCCGCAAGCCGCTGCCTGCGCGCAGAATTCTGTTACGAAGGGCTTTTGCTTTAGCGAGAGTCATCTTTGGCTTACCGTGACGATCCCCATTCACATCATCCACGAAGCCTTGGAGGCCATGGGAATTTACGGAAACAACGACTCCGATTGCCTTCCCGTTTTCATCTTTTTCGAAGCCCGCTGTCTTATCTGCTTGCCCACAACGCCAGTATATTTGAATGAACCGCATCCAGATGCCAGCTCGTTCACGCTGCTTCTGGTATTGCGAGCTGGTCTTATCGTTCATTCTTGGGAACACGCGCAAAAGAACTTCACGCACCGTCGCGTCGTCTTTAGCCCAATCCGGAACTTTACGTAGGTAAATTCGCGGGCCTTCGATCTGAATACCGTTTGTAAAACCGGGAACCTTGTCGCCGACGGTCTTGCGAATAGCGGGCCACGGATCGCGCATGTAGTTAGACATGGGGCACCGCCTTGAGCACGGCTGCTTCGATACATTCGAGATTGGGTTTGCGGGTCACCCCTTGCGATCCCCTCTATCGCGATCAGGAGTTCGTGCGGCGGGGCTACGCTCCGCTAGAATGCGACGCACAACTTTTTGAACAAGGGTTTGAAGCTCCTCCTCGTTGACTGGAATGGTCTCGGAATGCAGCTTCACGTAGTCTTCGAGAATCAAGTTCACGAAACCGTTCACACTTCGGTTATCGCGGCTTGCCAGATCTTCGAGCGCGGAGAATAGGCGCACGGGCAGTCGCAGTGTGTGAGTCGTGGTCTTCTCTGCCTTCACTTTCACCATAGTACTACCTCAAAACACATTATACCACAATAGACCACCAATGTCAAGAGGAAGACTTTGGGACTCAAGCCTCCTCTTGTAGACTGTGATACATTTGTGATACAATTCTTTCAACAATGGCTAAGAAGCTGAGGGCTGTGCGTATCAAAGAGCGCGACCTGGAAGCGCTGGCAAAGCTCGCCCAGTACGAAGACGAAACCGTCAGTTCTCTGATCCAGAGAGCGATACGAGAATTCCTTGAACGAAACGCGAAAAAGCGTGGAGGCTAGCGTGTCATCACGTTTCTGGATCCAATATTTGCTAGCCGCCGTCTTCACCATATCCGTGATCGGCTTCTGCACGTCTTGCCGACATCGGGTTTTGTTCGCTGAAAGCATTCAAGTGGATGGCGTTCAGTTCACCGCGGCAGGGCTAGCGGACCAAGTATTCGTGATTCATTTAGACGACGCTTCGACCTGTCAATCAATGGCGGACGGATTCGCGCACGATCGCGACGGCGCCCCAGAGCTGACACACGAAGGGTTCACCGCGGTGGAATGCAACGGATTCACGGAAACAATCACCAAAGACGAGCATCCATCGGATGACGGAACAGGAGTAAGAGAAAATGACCCAAACGGATAGCAAGGTGCGAATGCACGCGGCAAACATTCGCCGTGTGCTTTACACGCGGCATGGCGTCGGCACGGCCGTCCGCGAACGACTTGAAAACATGTCAGACGAGGCCCTAGTAGCCCTTGACGCACGGGAGACAGCAGCCAAGATCGCTCGGATAAAGGCGAAAAATGACAAGCAAAATCGAGGAGCAAGCACAGACCTACAACGACGCAAACACCGTATTAATCTTGATCTGCGGAAACATGGTTGGTGCGCTCACAGAAATCAGTCGGTTGAATCCCTGGAATCCCTTTAGCCGGCTGCGCGCCAGGCGCATAGCCCGTGTCGCGCTCGATCAAAGGACCGTGCAACTCCGCAGGCCGTGACCCACGCGGCTCTGACGAGTTCGAGAAGCTTCGAGATTGGCATATTTCCTTTTCTATTCGGTAGTTGTTACTGCCAATCGTTCTTTAAGTCTTTTTATGGATTGCTGGATTTGTTTGCGATAGCTGGGAGATCGACGGATACGGAAACGAGCGAACCGACCAAATATAACGACTTCCACCAAGAAAGTGGCGAACGCTGACACCAATCCGAGCCCGAGCATTCGCCGCGCGTCGTAGTCGCTGAGTTGAGGGATATATCGCACACCAAGCAGGAGGAAAAATGTGAGGATAGCGACCCCAAGACCGACCAAGAGTGCTACGCCTTCCAAAGCCTTTAGGATTTCTTCCTCGCCCTCGCTCAGTAGCGTATATTTTCCTTCGTATTCAGTGGCCTGTTTTTCTAGCTTTTCTATTCGTTTGTTCAAAGACTTTAACGAGCGCTCCGCAAATCGGTCCCTCCACCATTGCGCATGTATGTGCCCAAGCACTGCAAGGGGATACGCTAGAAAAAGCCCGGCAATACCCACCACCAAGGCCCACAAGTCCACACTTTTATGCGGCCACATATTTCCTCCGGCGACAGTTTTCAGTCACGCTTTTCTCAACTTTGTGTTTGCATTGTGCGTAGCATGAAGGCGTCAAAAAGCGGAACCGTGAAGGTGGTATCTCCGTATTGAGGACTGTAGATCATTCCTTTTTTAATCAAGCTGGATCGGATTGGCGCAATTGATTGGGGCGTAACACCCAATTCCTCCGCAATTTCTCCTGAGCGTTGATTACCTGCACCGAGTTTGGCTAGCGCGTGCAGGTACTCCCGCTCCCGCGGCGTGAGTCGATCAAACCTCACACGGAAAAAACTTTGATCTAGATTCCTTATCGCTTGCGTGCTGGCCGCCCGAACAGTTTCTCGACTAATCGACGGGGACATCGCAATGTTCCAGGCTTCGTGTCCCCATTGCTGAAGAAAGTAGGGATACCCCTGAGTCTCCTTTATGATTTCCACGACGGCGTCCTCGTCGAATTCAACGCCGTAATTTTTCACGGGACTTTGTAGAGCTCGTCGCGCATCGGTCTCGGCCAACTGTCCAACAATCGGGTAATCAAAAAGTCGTTCTGCATAGGACTTTGATTTTCCAGCCAAGCCAACAACCTGTGGCAATCCTGCTCCGACCAAAATAAGTGGCAGACTGAGTTGATTGATTCTATGAACTGCCATGATCGCAGCGCTAAGTTCGTTCGTGCTCAGATATTGGAGTTCGTCTATACAGATAGCAACCGCGGTTTTACGGTCAGCGGCGGCTTCTCCTACCGCCACAAAAAGCTCGGCCAGATCCGCCTCTAAGTCCCCGCTGTCCGCCGACCCAAGTTCAGTATCGAGCCCGAATTCGACATCTCCCATCTTGACCTTAAAGCACTTGATGAAACTGCCTAGCACGCGCAGGCCGCGTTTGACCTTATCGCTCGCGTTTTCCATTGCGTCCAGCGAGTATAGGATTTGGCGCAAAGGTGGAATTAATAGTAGCGGCAAAGGCTTGTCTTCATTTGCTTCGATTAGCACGGCCTTGAATCCATCCAGCCGCGCTTTTTCCCAAACTCTATTGAGCAAAACGGTTTTCCCTACACCACGGAGGCCGACCAAAATCAGGCTTTTTGAAGGACGGCGATTTAGAATCCTGTCAAGAGCGACGTGCGCATCTTCTAAAATTTGGTCGCGTCCCGCCAATTCCGGGGGCTGCGAACCGGCGCCAGGCGCAAACGGATTTATCTTGGGATCCATTAGGTTATACAGAGTTTATCATGGTTTATGCCGGCACCACCTAAACTCCATAAACTCGATATAACTATGGGCGTCACCGCACGACCATGCGTACTACATGCCAGAACTCAATTAGGCCGAGTACGACCATTAAGAGCACGGCAATGAAAACATGGAAAGAAATCAGGATCGTTGAACTATCGCGGAAAAACCTAGAAGCTCTTGCCCGGACTAAGTTGGCCATGCTTCCTCCTGCACAATTTGGTTCGCAGCATCGGTTGCGAACATGCAGGTGGAATATTTCGCACCACTAAAATCACAACAACCGCGTTCCGATGCGAACACGGTTTCACAGCTTCCGCAGCGCCTTCCCTGACAAGCGGTTGAACTGATACGTCCCTTGCTTTCAATCCACAGAAAATCGACCCCGTGGATCGCCAGAAACGCGACGCATCAGAACGGGTCAATCGTAACACAGATTTTGGCAAGATCAACGGGCGGAATTAATTTTCAGCGAAAAATTATGCGGTCTGCGAGGTAATCAGGGGCTGGCTTAAAAGGGCGGGGATGCGGATGTCGCTTCCGCCATAGGGACCGGCACTCTTCCAATTGAATAATCCACTGTTGATTGGGTTGAAGGTGAGGACTTTTCTGCGGCCGGCACAAGTCGGCGAGGGTGCGCCCTTCTTTGCGTAGTTCCGTGTCATTCATCTTTTCAAGTCTTAGGCGGTATTCTTCCACGTTGAACCGAGAATGAAGACTGACTCCTTTGAACGCATTATCCATAGAATTTGAATGATCTACCGTTTTGCATTCCAGAGTTTCAGAAAACTAGCGATGGTAGCTGGCGCGTGGCCGGCGTAATGGTTATTAATATAGACCCACACAGAAACTCGGCGATGCGTAGCTTGGTGACAGACATCAACCCACGATCGAAGCTCTCTGGCTCGATTCACGATTACTTTATCCCAAGTCTTCGTTTGTTTCTCAATGCCTTGCCGATCACCCAAAAGTCGCACATACGTGAAATCGGCGGTGTAATAGTCGAATGCCATCGCAGACGGCACTGGCATCCAGATTTGATCCTGTAACACCAATGCAACTTTGTGCGCGCGTAGTAGGTCAGCGAACTCTGCATTGAGCCAGTTCTTGTTTCGGATCTCCAAAGCGAACCGATACCCCTTCGGCAACTTCTTTAGAAACGGTTTGAGAACAGCCAAGAAGTGTTCACCGGACGCGAACGCCTTCTTATTGAAGTATCCGAACTGAAACAGGAGCGGTCCAAGCTTGTCACCAAGAAAATCGACCGCGTTCAAAAATGAGCGAAGTTCGTCCTGGCAATCGACCAAGCATTTTTCATGCGTAATTGTTTGCGGGACCTTTAGAGCGAAGACAAAGCCTTTCGGAGTTTTCGCGTTCCAGCCCATAACAGTGCTTGCCGGTGGGGAATGGTAGAACGTGGAGTCGACCTCAACGGTGTCGAACTTCGTCGCGTAATACGTCAGGAAGTCGCGCGGCTGCATCTTCTCAGGATAGAAGGAGCCCTTCCATCCTTCCGCGGTGAATGCGCTCGTCCCAATTCTCAGACCCGGCATGGACCGGAGTCTAACATGGCATGATAGAATGCAAATCGGAGGCGGTATGGAAGCACATATTCGACACGAGCGAATCGATCTGCTTGGAGTCAATCTGCCCAAAGATGCGTGGGAACCTCTGCTCAATGAACTTAAAGTAGTTCATGTTCGAGGTTTGAATCCGACTGGTAAACGAGTGACTGCGGTCATCAGTCCGCGAGGCCGCAGCGACGCGTTCATCTACCGGACAACGCCGTTGTCTGACGCCGATGTCGTCCGCATCCTGAAAAAGCACGGTATTGCGGCGACAGTTCTGGACGCTGGCTAACCAGAGAAGCCGGTATGGCACGTTCAAAATGAACGGCGCTATTACCCGCATGATAAAATAATTCCGTGAGTAAGAAGAAGCCAATTCCTCTATGGCTGCGAACCGACCTCTTCTTTGAACCGGGCGGTGACGTGCTCGGGGCAAAGGCGACACGGGTTGTATTCTCCGCGAATGGCAAAGTAGGAGCTAAAGACACATCCTTCACTGACGACGGCAAGCAAGAGACGTTCACCGTTGCCCAGATCGCATCTCTCTGGCAGCTATCGACTGATACGATTCAGCGGATCTTCGAAGAGGAACCGGGCGTTTTGGTGCAAGGGAGCAAGAATCCCCGCGGTAAACGCAAACGGGTCACGCTCCGAATCCCTCGGGAAGTCATGACCCGAGTGAAAAAGCGTCGATCAAATCCAACTTGATTTTGTACGCCTTTTTGTACGAACAGCTTGCGCCAAGCGCGGCTGCAACGGTACTGGAGCTTAGTGGAATCAGTAAGTTACGTGGTATCAGTACTCCTTAATGTTTCAACTCCCCCCGCCTCCACCATTTGTATGTGAGTGTTGGCATTTAGTTTAGCCATCTCGGTGTATTTCCGCATAGCGGCTGTATACCCGATTCTGGCCGTTTGAGCGGTTTTTCGTCATTCCTGGGTCGCTCTTTCTGGGCCCGAACTCGCCTGACGTCCCCCTCCAACTGCTCCGGCCCCTCTCTCACCCAGGCGGCATAGTGCTTCAATGTAGTGGCGGAATTCCGATGTCCCATCAGGATCGCCACCCGATCTGATGGAACCCCTGCCATCAGCAAGGTCTTGGCAAATACGTAGGATCGCAAATCCTCCGTTCCGGTGATTTCTCCTAGATCAATCTGGCCGCACTCCATGATTTGTCGTTTTCGCCGCGCGATGCGTTGTCTGATTGCGGTGATCTGTACATCCGTCAGCCTCAGATCAGGAGTTTCTGTCACTTTCGTACTCCTGTGATCCCCTATCGAATCGGCCGGAAAATTACCTCCGGTCACAGGAGATACCAGAAAGAGTGTATTGTGAACAACACTCATCATTGTTAGTTTTATGGCGGTTTGCGGGGCTTCATACGCCTCCGCGGCGCCAAGTAGACGACGACCCTCCGATGGTCGCGAGAGCTAAGGAGATCTATGAGCAAACTCAAAAGCGTTGCGCTAGGCGCTGTTGCCGGAATTTGTTTGATGGTGACCGCTCCCAAAATTGAGGCCCAGGTCAGCGTCGCAGTCAACGTTGGAGCCGCCCCAGACTGCCCATACGGTTACTATGACGCCGCTCCTTACGGCTGTGCTCCATACGGATATTACGGCCCAGAATGGTTTACGGGCGGTGTCTTCATTGGCGCTGGCCCTTGGTTTCATGGTCCTGACAACTTCCAAGGCCACGTAAACAACCGTTATCATCCCGAACACGGCTACAAAGGCCCTGCACCACATCCGGGAGATAAACCTGAGCCTTCGAAGCGCGTCGATAAGGTTGCGCACTTCAAAGGAAATGAAGTGCGTGATGGGCGTGGCCACGTCGGCGGCGAGAAGCACTAACCCCAACGACATGCCTCACCGGACAATGTCCAGGGAAGGAACGTCATGCTGAACTGCTCTAAATGCGGGCACTCGGACGGAATGCACGGCGAGGACGGCTGCGTGGCTTTGGATTGTTCGTGCAATCAATGTTCACCGGCGCAGAATGTGCCCGCACCGAAAAACATCAAACCGTTCGTCCAGCCGCCGCGCCCTCCGTTGAACGTGCCGCGCTACGCCCGCTGAATCCGCGCGGATCACCTTTTGTTGCGGCAGCTCAGGGTTTTGGGACGTTCATCGCTGATATAATCGGCGTGGTTGGTAAATGCATCAAGCGAAGTTCGTTAGGGGTTTTCGCGGCCAGCGCCTGCAATTGGCGGATGGAAACCGCATGGCCCACGCCCGTGACTCTCCAAACGAGAGAGGCATCGTCGAGTATTCCGAATAGATCGTAGTTTCGATCCAGAACGCAAACTCTCCGATTCAGTGCGCATCCGGCATTCTCCTATTCGAGAAGTTTCAAGTGTATTGACACCAGCACCGCGCACGAGTCCGTCCTAATTTTTCAAAGTTTGTCGGTTATCCGACGGTCCGGCCTTAGTTCACAAAATTCATTCTGCGGCTAGATTCCTTCGCCATCCATTCGCCCGTTGTCTGGGTATTCTTGCGCTAGCGCTTTCGGTAGGTATGCACGCGCAAGATGGATGGTCGCAAACTATTCGAGCTATTTCTAATTGCATCTAAATCTGCCGCGTCGCAACAGAACTCGCAGCTGCGGGCCCAATGCCTTGTACAGGATCGTCGCGGGAACGTTTATTTCTCTGGAAGTATATTTGCAAGTTCGCTGGTCAGCTTGTATGCGTCCGTTGTTTTACTTAACGACCGAACCTCCTGTTTAGAAGACTGCACGTTCACGCCCATGCGAGGCATTCTCGATTGGACACCTGTCACTGGAAGCCATCAATCAACCACGTTTGGCCTTACCCCTTGCGGCGCGCCAAACCGGCGACATGTCGTTCATTCCGACCCGAGCTGCGAGATTCCGAATTTGCCAGTATGACCGAATTGTCCGCCCCGGCAATTATTCGGACCGCGTTTTTCATCTGTTGGTAGCCGATGACAACCCGGAAATACGCAAGAGGCTCTGCGAGATCCTTGAGCGGGAGGTTGATTACGATATGTGCGTGGAAGCTACCCATGGAGAGGAAGCAATCGCGCTCGCAAGAAGACATCAACCCGCCTTAATGGTCCTCGACCGGTCGATGCCGATGATGAACGGATTGGAAGTCGCCCGTGAGCTGAAACGTATCATGCCTGAGACTCCGATTATTCTTTTCACACTTTACGCCGACGTCGCGCGAAAAAGTGGTGCGGTTCTCTTCGTTGACATGGTGATCGCAAAGACTGATCGGAATCTCATGAGTTATATTCGCTCACTGGTTCCCGCAGATAAACCCTCTATCTAACGGCATGAATTGGAACTAACTAGCCCGACCTAGAAAGTCGCTACAGCTTAAACGCACTACAACTACCCATTTGACCCTATAGCTGACTAGATCTGGAAGGCGATTATAGAGCATGGACGTCGGGACGCCTGTGCTAGCCAAGTAACTCGGCACAACGAATAACCCACAACATTAGGAGACCCAATGAAATCAAATCGCTTGAAGCATCTTTACGTCGAGGAGTTGAAGGATCTCTACAGCGCAGAAAACCAATTGGTCAAAGCCATTCCCAAGATGGCCAAGGCTTCAACTTCGCCGGACCTGCGCGCCGGCTTCGAAGAACACCTGGGCCAAACGAAGGAGCACGTCGCGCGGCTCGAGCGGATTTTCAAAGCGCTCGGCGAAATTCCGACCGGGAAGAAATGCAAGGGCATGGAAGGTCTCATCAAAGAAGGCGCGGAATTAATCGATGAAGATCCAGCGCCCGAAGAATTGGATGCGGGCTTGATCGCTGCCGCTCAGCGCGTGGAGCACTACGAGATGGCCGGGTACGGTTGCGTCGCTACCTACGCCAAGCTTCTCGGGGAAACCGAAGCGGAGTCGCTATTGCGAGAAACTTTCGAAGAAGAACGCGACACCGACAAAAAGCTAACGCAACTGTCGGGCCACATCAACGTCGAAGCCGCTAATTCCGGCGAGACAAACCCTACTCCCACCCGCGCGAAAAAAGCTGCCGCTGGTCGCTAGATTTTCTCGAAGTCGATCTGTGCAATTGGAGGAAAAATGAATCGAGGTTTTCTGAAGTCACCGCGAATGTTGCTGGCTCTAGGCACAGCAGCGTTTTCCGTGTCACTTGTGGCCACACCGATGCTGGCGTATCAAGATTCGCAGCAAACGCCTGCAGACGACACCAAACAAAACCAGGACCAGACACCAGCCACAGCGGATCAGCAGAAGATGAATCCTGCCGACCGCGCCATCACGCAGAAAATCCGAAAGGCAATACACGACGACAACACCCTTTCGACTTACGCTCACAACATCAAGATCATCACGCGGGACGGAAAGGTAGCTCTTCGAGGGCCGGTGCGGACGCAGAACGAAAAAGCCGGTTTGGAAGCGCAGGCCATCCGTGTGGCGGGGCAAAATAACGTAACCGATCTACTCGAAGTTGCGCCTTCGAAATAGGCGAGCACAATTCCAGAACTGAACGCAAAGGAGACTCAATCGTGACAAACAAAAAAGTAGGAGTCTTTGGAATTTATTCAACCCTCACTGGGGTGGAACGCGCTACACATTCGCTCATCAAGGCCGGTTTTCCTAACTCAGACATTTCCGTATTGATGCCCGAGAGTTTTGGCGGCCCAAAGGATATGGGAACGGAAAAGTCCACGAAGGCGCCGGAAGGCGCGGCGGCGGGCGTCACGGCTGGCGGCGTCATCGGTGGCACACTGGGCGTACTGGCGGGCATTGGCCTGTTGGCGATACCGGGCCTTGGACCATTCATAGCTGCGGGGCCGATTATGGCGGGGCTGGCAGGCCTTGGCGTAGGCGGAGCGGTTGGCGGGGTAACTGGGGCATTTGTCGGAATGGGAATTCCGGAATTCGAGGCCAAGCGTTACGAAGGTCGCCTGCTGCAGGGTGGCATTCTCATGTCGATCCATTGCGACACGTCGGAGGACATCAAACGCTCCAAGGAAATCCTAAAAGCTACGGGAGCGGAAGATGTCTCATCCACAAAAGAATCGTCTGCCGATAACAAGCAAACTGATCGAGAAACAGCTAGGGCGGCGCGGACCACGAATTAAGCGGGTCATGGGAGGGAGCCTAATACTGGCTCCCTTCTTTTCCAGAATCGATTGCTGAATGGCGCCGTGCTATCATCCGCGTCGCTCGGAGGATTTCTCATGCGCTTTATATTCTTGACGCTCGCGCTCTTGATGCTTTTCTCTTGGGTTGGGGCATTCGTCGTCTTCCACGTTGCAGCCTTCTTTATTCACATCCTGCTTGTGCTCGCGCTGATTTTCTTCGTAATTCATCTCGTAAGCGGCCGCCGCGCAATGTAGTCGCGGCACCTAAATCACTCCCCGGTTAGTTTGCAGATGTCGGTACCGCTCGCGTCGGTGTTACCGTCGTACATCACAGCTTGCCCACCGTGGTAAATAACCCTGCCGTGGTCGTCCATGATGGTCACGTCCACATTACCAATCAAGACGAGATAGTTCGCTTTTTTCGGATCAATGGTTACTCGCCAGTCAGGGCACGGTGGGCTACTTGACCACACCTTGGTCAACTCAATCACGCCTGCCGATTTCTCTGAGTGATCATCGAAGCCGATATAAACCAGCGAAGTCTTGTGCCAAGGTTTCGAACAACCACCGGAGATCAGGCACAACAGGATGACGCTGACCGAGAATGAGAATCTTGCGTTGCGCATATTGGCATCGCAAGGTTATCCGAGCGGCAAAAACAACTCAGTTCGATACCCGACAAAGCGAAATCCGGCGCTCAGGATTTGGACACGTTCATCGCGGCTAGCTCCGCACGAAGAATGGCTTGAAATTGATTCACTCTAAAGGACCTTGGGCTTTTAGCGCGTGCAGCACCAGCAATGCGTCCTGAATTTCGTTGTGCTCGGCATCGTTTATGGCGGGAGGAGACGCGAGCCGCTGGTCAATCGCCTGTAATGCCGTAGTGATACGGCCCGCAGGCGTTCCCGGACCTGTCCCAAGGACAGCGGATTGGTAAGCCGTATGCCATTTATAGGCCGCTGGTTCGGTCATTCGCCTCTTCCCGAATGAAATGGGCTCTTCGTACTTGCGCCTAGCGCGGATGAGGCCGTGCAAAATCCGTTCGATCTGGCGTTCCCCCGATGTCACTGGTATCTTCAGCTGTGTTGAATAGCTCCCGCCTGATAACGCTCACGTCTCTGGCAATCGCGAAAAGACGCCAAACTCCCAGTACCAACACAACCAGCAGAAGTCCGAACTGAATCCAAGGCACCGTAGCTCTCCTGGGCGGAATACGCCGCCGGCGTTACATGCGACTTCTCTTAGATTCGGATCGATCGCAAAAAGGCACTGGATGCGAGGCGGGTGCGCTCAAAGCTTTTGTGGTCAACTATTTCGAGCTAGGAAAGCAGACCCATCGGCTTCGCCAGCAACTGGCGATGCAACGCACTCAGATTGCAGCAGGTAATGGGCTCCATGATGTGGAAGCCCTGATCGAACAATCGAACCCCGGTGAAGCAGTCCTAAAGTCTCTCGGTGACAGTTTCTCACCGCAATGCTGGTTAGCACGCTGCTCCTACACTAAACCCCTTATTGCGCACCGAAGTACATAACGATACTGTTGCAGTCGAAACACCTGCTGTAGGTAAACCGAGGTCTTCGGCCACTTCAGGACGCCGCAAGGAAAGAGAAATGATCGGCCCGCTCAAACGTTCTTGTCCTCATTGCAGAAGCCAGGAGGTTTTTCGATCGCATCGGCGTGGCTTTATTGAGAAATGGTTGCTCCCTTCTTTTCGCATGCGAGCATACCGCTGCATCAAGTGTGATACGCGCTTTTACGCTCTCTCGCATCCCCAAGAAGAAGGTTCCTCAACGGTCAAGGCTGCGTGAAGCTTCCCACCGCTTTGCCAAGCGATCGCGCCTCGTCTTGATCAAATCCGAATCGCTCGGCTACGGCGGTCGCCCACAGCGTCAGGACGGGAGCGCGATTGATCAGAAGATTGTGTTCGGTCATGTCGCACAGCGTACAGAATTGCGGTGTGCGAGCGCAAATCAGCGTATAGCGCGCTGAGCTAAGGAAGGCGTCAGCCCGCGAGAGAGCGCGGACCGGCGCCGCATTCGCGAGATTCTTGGGCTCGTGGCAAACGAATCGTCTGGTGCACGTTCGGCCAGGTTTGTGAAGTTGTGAATACCCCTGACAAGCACCAGAGTCCCGCACCCGAAAACCAACATAGCCCGATCAGTTCCGTGATACGGGGAGTCGGCCCTTGATTGTCGCGGTCGCAGCGGAACGGACGGTCTGCATCGATTCGCGGAAGCTCGATACGTTTCAAGAAATCCACTCCCCGGCGAAGTGGATCCATTTTTCAAATTCTAATACGCCCAATACGGACCGCTGCCTCCCGGAGTGTTTGCTCCCTCAATGGCTGTATACACGTTCCGACCGTAGAAGAACGGCAAACCCCAATCGAAAAGGCCCGGGCTGGGTCCGCCAAGACCCGCCGCGACACCGTCGTTTGCGTTGGCGGTCAGTGTATCGGCATTGCCGATCTCGAAATTGATTGTAGTCGTCGCGCCATTTGCGCCCTGGGTGACTGCCGATAGGTTCTGTGTTCCCGACGGACAGTACCAGAAGGTAAGATCGGTGCAGGTTGGCAATCCGGTCGTCGAAGAGTCGAGAAAATAGATCGCGTTTGAACCCGTATCGAGGAAGGACGCGTCCGTAAGAGTCTGTCCTTTGAAAGTTGTTGTGAAAGATCCTGTGTCGGGATCGATTGTGTACACGGTCGCGCTTCCTAATGCGTTGTTCGACTGCGTTCCGATCCCGAAAATCAACGACCCAGTAACGTTGGTCTCTGCGCCCGAAACAGCGGGCAATTCGACGATGACACCATTATTGTCGGTCGCGAAAAATGACACCGGGTTGGATACTTGCTGAGAAATCCCTTGCGCAGTCACCACACAACCCGAGGACGGGCACGTGTAATAGAATCCGACATTGGAAGCTCCGCTCGCGGCACACCCTTCACCGCAGTCCTGCGCGAAATTTCCCACGCCCAATATTCCGTTCATGCCCAGTGTCGCCAGATCATCTTGGATCGGGCCCAGATTTGAGCACGACGCGGGAACGGAAAAACCTGGGCTCCCGATGACCTGAATGGGAACCGAGCTGGCTTTCTCGCCTGCGATCGATATGTCCGCCGTCTGCACCGGGCCCCATGTCTCGCTGTCGATAAACTCACCGCACTCCGCGATTGGATTGCCATTGGAATCTTTCTGTTGCGGCAACGAAATCGTGAGTGCCGAGGACAAAATCCTCAAGCCCGATGATCCTGTATCAACCAGAACTCCGCTGATCGCCTGGCATTGAGTGGTGCTGCCAGGAACGCAAACGGTAACGGAAGTAAACGCGCTGTTGATCGCGAGAGAGCCGGAGGCAGCCTCTGGCCCGGTCGTGACGCTAATCGCCTGCACATTTGACCCAGGCGTAGCGCTCGGAGGTGCTGGGGTTGGCGTCGGCGTTGACGCTGGGGTTGTCGACGACGAACCGGAACTGGAGCATCCTGAAATCCAGATGCTGGCAAGCGCCCCTATGACTACAAGTGTTGCAGCGACAGCAAATCTACCCGGGGCCGCGATTCTCATCGTATCTCCTCGGTGGGAACTCCAGACGGAACCATCCGAGGGTCGTAAGCCCTTCCGAAAAACGACCGCGTGTGTCCGCCCATTTCCACCACGAGTCCGGCCTGCAGAATCACCAACGGCCCGCGGCCCACTCGCCGGGTCTTTTGGGTCTGTGCCGCCTTGGCGAACGCATCGAAATACGGGCCCAACAGTTGCCGCAGGTCCGGACGCGCCGGTCCTTTCCATGCGACTCCAAATACGCTCCCGGCCGGTGAAACAAACTCCCTCACGACAACGTCATTGGGCACATGAATTTCGTGAATCGAATAGAGATCTTTACTCGTGGTTTTCAACGAGGCTTGCATTTTCGCCTGATCGGCCTCCACTGACGTGAAATTTCCTCCGAGTGATGCTGACGTAGAGGAGGGGCGAGCAAAGGCCGCCAATGCTGCGCAGATTACAGCCACCATGAAAGTTCTGAATGAGTTTCTTGTCCTTGCCATGTCACCTCCCGCTTATTTGTGCACCAAGACCACACCGCTGCGGTGCATTGTGGGAAATGCGCGACAGGTCGGCTTCCGCTTAAACTTTGATGTGATCGAACCAGTACGACGTTGCCCAGGCTTTGCAATTTCCGCGGCGGGGGCGCGCCGCGAAACTCAAACTTTTGGGGGACGGCGAATCTAAGAACCGAGGGTGACAAAAGACCGACTGGCTAAACTTTCCAATGAAATCTCAATGAACCGGTGGTCTTCGTGCGATCCCCAACCGCAAGAATCGCCAGCCGTTTGGTTGTTTGCGCAGCTTCTTCTGCTTCATTGAATCGCCTTCCACGCTCGGCACTCCGTTACACTGAGCTGTGAATCGGTCGGCGAATTCATCGTGAAGTGAATTACCGCGTCTGAAGTCGAACAGAAACTTCTCGTGCCGCTGGCGCTCGAGACCGGCTTGGCAACCACCACGAAGTCCCTACACACCTGCCGCTGGCAAACTGCGCTAACCCTGAAGCGGAATCCGGATTGGGTGCACCACCCATCACCTGCACAATCTTGATTCGCCAGTGCCTGCTTAAGATACCCTGCGTGCTCCGGCGAGGAAGCAGTCAATCCTCTCGGATCCATGCCTAGCTTCGCGAGATCGGGCGCGAAGCCTCGATCCGGGTAATTCGCCGAATACGCGATCTGAGCGGTGTTCACCACGCGAAGGCTGCCGACCGCGCTCGCTTCGTTGGCGGCTATTCTCGAACGCAGCAAATTAGGAACTGCGATCGCAGCGACGATGAAAGCACCTGAAACATCGAACCCTGGGTTCTCGCTGACCTCACGGATGGCCGTGTTTTCCCCATACACGCCGACAACCGACCGCGTGGTTTGGCTCGATCGAAGCAGCGCTCCCGCCAGACTCGGAGCAACCTGCTCCATTTGCATCTTAGTCACTGCTACCGGATCCTCGTAAAACAGTGCCGAAGCCGTCAGCGAGCTTTGCGGGGGAAGCGCTGCGAGGAACGTCTTGGATTTTGCCAAGGATCCGCCCGATTGATGCATGCTCACAGCTTCGGCCACGGCGTCCCTGCTCGAGCCAAGGATCAGATAGCGGTCCGCGAAAGCGTAGTCAATCTCAGTGGGCTTTTTGCCGGTAGGAACTCGGAATCCATAGTAGGTCACGCCGCCATCTTCGACGGGCTGCATCCCAAAACTCAACGGCGCAGTCAAGGTGCTCAGAGTCCGCTGTAAGTGGCTGGCGTCCTTCACCTCGAGCATTACCTTCCACTGAGGCTGCCCTGGCGGGTCCACTTTGTCGAGCTCAACTGTCAATTCGCCGCTGAGCAGACTGAGCAAATCGTCTTTCAAGTTCAGATTCAACGCCCGCTCGAACTGTGGGATGGCCGCGAAAGTGTTCGAACCGGACAGCCGCGAGAGTTCCTTGGCGTCCTCGAAAATCTTCGCAGGATCGTAAAGAACCACCGTAGCCGCAACCACCGCTTGGGGAGACACGAAGTCAAGACCGCCCAGTGGGCTTGAGTTTGCAAGCCACGATGCTGCTCCGTGCCGTGGTCCGGTAAAACTCAATTCCATTTGGCTGACTCGTTTGCCATCGATCGTCTTGTGGTCCCAAACGATGTACTGCGTATCGGCGAACCCTGTTTGTTGGAAAGTGCCGGTCTTCCCGGTGTCCGCGGGGACCTGGTTCACGATTCTGTGCAGGTCAGCAGCCCCCAAGACTGTGACACCGTCCCGGTATTCCCGCGCCACTCGCTGCCCGAATGCGGTACTTGCGAACTCTCGGCTGCCCGCGTCCAGCCCGGCAATGAAGGCGCGCAGTGTTGCCAAATCGCCTGCCGCAACGAAGAAATCAGGCCGCACGAGCATGACGGGCTGGTCCCTCAAACCTTCCTCACTTCCCGCAGCAAGATCTTCTGGCCCCAACACCCGCACCGGCAGCTTCGTTCCGCCCGACGACCGGATCGTCTCTTCGAGGAACTTTTTCAGTCCCGGCTTCCGAACTTCGGAGATCGCCAGGAACTTTGGCGAATCGCCCTTCATCTCAGCCGATACCACGATTTCGTCACCGAGATACTGGCTGATCTGCGAGAAGTGCTCGAGCGACTGCTCTACTTTGAGCCCGGATTTGGCCAGTTCGCCGTGTCCCCACCAATCGCGCAACAGCGAACTCTCCGCCAATTCCTGGTGAAAGATTTTCAGCGTCTGGTCGGCTGCGTCGCCGTAGTTGGGAAGCGCCACATAGGAGAACGTCGAGCGTGGTAACAAAGGCAAGAGCCGGCTTTCGCGCCGCGCCGCCGGAAACTGGACGTTCTGCTGGAGCTTGGCGAATAACAGGGCGGCCTCAGCGGGCAATCCCGGATAATTGTTCACGTCGTTCGACCACGGCGTTTCGGGTCGTTGACCCGGCTTGACGTTCTGCGCGCGGCACTCCGAACCAAGCAGAAACAGTATGGCGAGCACCATCGCCCGATGGACCAGACGATTCCTTATCCGCCGCTGAGCCCGTAAATGCCCCATCGCTCTTCACCTCACTGTGGATTGGCCGCGAAAACACTTGGTCCGAAGTAGATCAGCACAACACAAATCCAGAATGGACGCGATGACGATTCAACTATTGTGTGCTCAAATCACTCCCCCAAAGCGACGAGTACGTGCGGGTCTTCGCCGCCCAAGAACGCCGAAAAACGCGTCTCAGCGCTTAGCGGGATCGAGAGGAATGGCGTTCGCCAGGGCCGCGGCATCCGATTCCTGCGAGCCGGCAAGTTCTGCGCGGTTGCGGCCTTGGTCCTTCGCGCGATAGAGAGCCTTATCGGCTAGGCGCAGGAGCGTCTGGGGATCGGCACCTCGGGCATCAGTGCTCATCGCGGCGCCGAGACTCGCCGTAATACGCACCTCGCCCGCCTGCGTGACCACGGGCTTCGATTCCAGCACTCGGCGGATTCTTTCGGCCAGTGCGAGAGTGCCCCGGGCATCGGCGGCTGACGCGATGATCAGAAACTCCTCGCCACCGTAGCGGCCGACCGTGTCGTACGGGCGCATGCACTCCTTCATCCGCCGCGCCACGGCTTGCAGCACCTCGTCCCCGCAGAGATGGCCGTACGTGTCGTTGACGTTCTTGAAATGATCTATGTCCACGAGAATGACACCGAAAGGCTTTTGCTCGCGCACCTGGCGCGACAATTCGTTCCGCAGCGCATCCATCACCGTGCCGCGATTGGAAATTCCGGTGAGCAGGTCGTGGGTAGCGCGGAAGCGGAGTTCTTCCCGCGCCGCGATCAGATCGTCCTGCAGGTTGAGAATTCGTTCGCCGACCAAAAGGCGTGCGCGTAGCTCCTCGGAGTCGAAGGGTTTCGTGAGGTAATCGTCGGCGCCAAGTTCAAGACCGCGCAGAAGGTCTCGCTTCTCACTGCGCGCGCTCAGCAGAAGAACATACACATAGGGCCGATCCTTGCGCTCGCGGATGCGCTGGCAGATCTGGACGCCTTCCATGCCGGGCATCATCCAGTCGAGCACCGCCAGACGCGGCGTATCGTCGGCTTCGAGAATTCTTAGCGCGGCCATCCCGTCGGTGACGACCGCCACGTCGTAATCCCACTTTACGAGGAAGCTCTTCAGAACGTGGCACGAGACAGGGTCATCCTCCGCGATGAGCACCCGTTTTTTCGGTTTCACTTCATTACTCATGTTGGTATTTCATTCGCAATCGGTCCCGCGACACCATCCTGCAGAGCGGTTCGCATCAAACGGAGAAGACCATCAGCGTGCGCGAAGGGATCCGAGCTCCGAAAACAATCGTTCAATTTCACTCTCAAGAACTTTCAACTGTTCTCCAGCGCTTTCGAGCTTCTCGGATCGCGCCAGCTTTTCCAGCTCTAAAGCCGCCTCCGCAACCGCGACGGCGCCAAGATTGGAAGACGATCCCCGGAGCGTGTGAGCGCTGCGCGCCAAGGTTTTCACGTCGCGATCGTCAATGGCGCGGTGCATCTCGGCTGCCATTCCCGGGCACTCGTTCTTAAATACCATGACTAGCTCGTCATAGAGGCTGCGGTCCCCACCGAGCCTCTCGAGCGCTGCCGGCAGATCAACCGCCTCTGCCTCTCGCCTGGCATCTTGCCGCGCTGGCGCCGTACCGAAGCGAACCTCGCGGGCCGCTTTGCGGGCGCCTACCTTTTCGAGCACGGTCATCAATTCCTCCGTGCGAATCGGTTTGGTCAGGTAGTCGTCCATCCCTGCCGCGAAACACCGTTCGTCATCGCCTTTCATGGCGTGCGCGGTCATCGCAATGATGGGAACGTGTCCGCCCGCTGTCCTCTCTTTCTCGCGGATCGTTTGCGTTGCTTCCCAACCATTCATCTCGGGCATTTGGACATCCATCAATATGGCGTCGAATCCGCCCTTCTCCCACGCTTCCAGCGCCTTCTTACCATTCCCCGCCACCGTCACCGTATGTCCGAACCTCTCAAGCAATCGGAGGGCGACGAGTTGGTTGACGGCGTTGTCCTCGGCGAGAAGCACCTTGAGACGGTTTTGGCTTTCTCGCAAGGAATGGCGCGTGACGAGCGCCGGCTTGGCTTCGGCTTTCGCGCGCGTCCCCAGCGCCGTCAATATCGCGTCCATCAGCTCTGACTGCCGCACGGGCTTCGTGAGATAGGCGGCGACGCCCAGCTCGCGGCATCGCATGGCGTCTCCGCGCTGTCCCGCGGAACTCAACATCATAATCGTTGCCGCTCGGTAGCTCGGATGGCGCTTAATGTACTCGGCCAGCGCGAATCCATCCATTTCGGGCATCTGCGCGTCGAGCAGTATCAGTGGGAAAGTTCTCCCGATGCCTTTGGCCTCGGTCAAGGTGACCATGGCTTTGGCCCCGCTCTCGGCGACAGTCGAGATCATGTGCCAGCCATCCAGCATCTTCACCAGAATCTGGCGATTCGTCGCGTTGTCGTCCACGACCAGCACGCGCATGTCGCGCAATGTAGTCGGATCGCGCGGCACCACGGTTCTCGCCGCCGACTTCTGCACCCTAAAATTCGCGGTAAAGTGAAAGCGGCTTCCCTCGCCCAGCTCACTCTCAACCCAGATTCGTCCGCCCATCAGCTCGACCAGCCGCGAAGAAATCGTAAGGCCCAGCCCGGTGCCACCGTACTTACGGGTCATGGATCCGTCGGCCTGCTTGAACGCTTCGAAGATGGCTGCTTGCTTGTCAGGCGAGATGCCTATGCCGGTGTCAGTGACTGTAAATCGAAGCTGAAGTTCGTCGCCCACGTGAGTGAGCAATTGCACGGATAAAACCACTTCGCCGACCTCCGTGAACTTGATGGCGTTGCCCACGAGGTTCAGAATGATCTGTCTCACGCGTCCGGGATCTCCGATCAGTGCGTCCGGAACGTTCGGCTCAATCTCAAACGCGAGCTCCAACCCCTTCTGGTGCGCGCGAAGACTGAGTGTCTTCATGGTATCGCCAAGGCAGTCGCCCAGATTGAAGTCAATCGCGTCAATCTCCAGCTTTCCGGCTTCGATTTTCGAGTAGTCCAGAATGTCGTTGATCAACGAAAGCAGCGAATCGGCGGACATCTTTGCCAGATTCAAATATTCGCGCTGTTCGGAATCCAATTCGGTGTCGAGAACAAGCTCCGTCATGCCCATAATGCCGTTCATGGGCGTGCGGATTTCGTGGCTCATGTTCGCGAGGAACTCGCTCTTCGCTCGGTTCGCGGCTTCAGCCTCGTCCTTGGCGCGCTGCAAATCCCCTTCCACCCTCTTTCGATTCGTAACGTCAATGTTGACGCCGATGATCTTGCTGACGTTCCCGTTTTCATCAAGAACCGCGCCCTCGGCGGCCGATAGATACCGAATGGCGCCGTCCGGCCGCTTGATTCGGAATTCCACTGTTGCCCGGGCCTTTTCCTCCAACGTTTTTTTCAAGGCGCCTTCGGCTAACGGCAAGTCTTCGGGGTGAACCGCTGCCCGCCACTGTTCATACGGCGACTCCTTTTTCAGGGCGAAGCCGTAAATCTCCTGCATCGTGTCGTCCCAGGTCATCGCGCTGTTGGCCACGTCCCATTCCCAGACACCCACCGCCGCGACGGAAGTCGCAAGTGACAGACGCTCGGTCAACAACTGAAGTTTGGACTCGGACTCTTTGCGCTTGGTGATGTCGTGGCCGATGCCGAGATAACCCGTAATCTTGCCTTCCGGATCGAGAACCGCATTGACGGACACGCTAGCGATCAGCTGACTTCCGTCTTTTCGGACATAGGTCCACTCTCGCTCTTCGGTCTCGCCGCGACTCGCGAGTTCGACAAAGACGCCGTAGCCATGAATCGGCCGCCCGAACTGCTCGCTTAACGCCCGGCCGCGAGCTTCAATTTCCGATGCAAGGTGAAAAATCCCTGGAGTTTGTTTGCCAACCATCTCGGCAGCGGTGTAGCCCAGCATACGTTCCGCGCCAGAGTTGAAAAGCGTAATCATCCCGTCCGGACTTGTGGCCACGATGCAATTCAATTTCGAGGCGTTCAGCAGCGCGGTAAGCCGTGCATTCATTTGGCGGAGTTCCGTCAATACGAGGTTGGTTCGAGCCTCGATCTGGGCTTCCGCGTCCCGATTCTTGTCGTCGATGGGCATCTTCTCAAAGTTACTACATCGCAGACAGGCAGGGAGTACCAGACGGCACGGTAGGTTGCGCAAGCAGGCAACACGCCCGCGGGACCGCCCAGACCCAAGGAGCACGCGCTTTGCGTTTTGCGTCCGATCAACTAGGATAGGAATCGTGAAGGCATCCAAAACCCAGCTAACTCATTCAAAACAAAGGATGCGCGCACCTAAGCGGCATCAATTTTAAGTCTAGGAAGCAAGGGGTGAACAATGACGGGGTCCCTCGGCCGACGTGCGGTGTGCTGTGTGTTTCTCGCAGCAGGCTTTCTGGTTCCGGGCGCGGCCGTTCGCGCAACCACCCGACCAGGCGTCATTCGCGTCGAAGTTGATGAAACGTACGCTCCGCAGAGAGTCCTCCACACCCACCTCACGATACCTGTGCAGGCCGGACCGCTCGCCCTCTATTACCCGCAATGGATACCCGGCGAACACATGCCCGACGGCCCGATTAACAACATCGCTGGACTGAAATTCACGGCAGGCCGGAAGGCGATTCCCTGGCGGCGCGACCTGCTTGATATGTTTGAGTTTCATCTCGAGATTCCGGTTGGCGTTACGTCGCTCGACGTACGCTTCGACTTTCTGATTTCGGGGGAAGGCTCCGGCTATTCCTCCGGCGCCTCCGCGACAACCAATCTCAACGACCTGAGCTGGAACCAGGTGGTGCTCTATCCGCAGGGCTATGCCTCCAAAGACATTGCCTACGTGCCCAGCCTGAGGCTGCCGGCCGGATGGAAATTTGCAACGGCGCTGCCCGGCGCCAAGCAGAATGGCGACACGATCAGCTTCGCGCCCGTTTCTTTGAGCACCCTGGTTGATTCGCCCGTGCTGTCCGGGCGCTATTTCCGGGTGATTCAGCTCACACCCGGCCAGGATCCCTCCCACGAAATTGATATCGCCGCAGATAGCGAAGCTGCCCTGGCGATGCCGCCGGAAACAGAGGCGCATTACCAACAGCTCATCGCCGAGACGGGCGCGCTTTTCGGCGTGCGCCACTATCGCGACTACCATTTCCTACTCACACTGAGCGACAACGTGGCCCACTTCGGCCTAGAACACCACGAATCGAGCGACGATCGCATCTACGAGAAAAGCGTGATCGATCAGGCGTTTCGCACCGCAACCGCTGATCTGCTGCCGCACGAATTTGTGCACTCATGGAATGGGAAATATCGTCGCCCCGGAGATCTCGCCACGGAAAATTATCACCATCCGATGCGGGACGATCTGCTCTGGGTCTACGAAGGGCTGACCGAATATTGGGGCGACGTGCTGTCCGCGCGCAGTGGACTCTTGAATCAGGACCAGGAGCACGAGGCCATCGCACGCCTGGCCGCATTCTTCGATCACGAACCCGGACGCAATTGGCGGCCGCTGCAGGACACGGCCGATTCCGCTGTCGTCCTCTTCCATGCTGATAACGACTGGACGAACTGGCGACGCCAAGTTGATTTTTACGAAGAGGGGGAATTTCTCTGGCTCGACGTGGACACGAACGTACGGCGTCTAACAAAAGGCAAGAAATCCATGAACGATTTCTGTCTTCTCTTCTACGGCGGACCGGGCGGCGAACCGGCTTTGAAAACCTATACGTTTGAGGATGTGGTTGCCGGTCTCAATACCATCGCGCCGTATGATTGGTCTACTTTCCTGCGCACGCGCCTCGATTCCGTATCAGCTAAGACGCCGCAAGAAGCTCTTCAAAACAGCGGATGGCAACTTACCTACAGCGATCAGCCCAACGAGATCGCAATCTTGCGCGACGCGATCACAAAAAAAATGACCGTAATGACTTCGATTGGGCTGAGGGCATCGGACGAAGGAATGATTGACGAGGTACTGTACGACGGACCTTCGTACAATGCTGGCCTCGGACCCGGAATGAAAATCACCCAGGTTAACGGCAAGGCGTTCTCGCTGGCTGTTCTGAAAGACGCCGTGGCGGCATCGACCACCTCACCGGTTCAGCTAACCATCGCAAACAGCAATGAGGTGGAAACTCACTCGATTGATTACCACGGCGGGCTGAAATATCCGCATTTGCAGCGAGTGCAGAATCGCCCCGACGTTCTGGACGACATTCTTCATCCCCTGGCGCCTTGACGGGTCGCGTTCGACGGCCACGTATTTTCTAGAATCGCAGGGAGGCAGCATGACTCAAACGAGACGGAATCGAGTAGCTGGGATCGTCGTGCTAGCAGGGGCCTTGTTCGCTGCCCTGATCGGCGCGTCGGCGGGTACGCGTTCCGTCAGCGCGCAAACCCGCGAAAATCGGGCCATTACTTTCCACGACCTGATTTCGATGCATCGCCTCAGTGACCCGCAGATTTCGCCCGACGGCAAATGGGTCGCCTACGGCGTCGCTACGCCGGATTTCGACGCGAATCACCTCGTCAAGGCCTTATGGATTGTAGCCACCTCTGGCGCCGAGGCTCGTCAATTGACACAGGGCGGCAGCGACGAGCGAGCCCGCTGGTCGCCGGACGGAAAGCGCATCTCGTTTCTCTCTTCGCGCGATGGTAAAGAGCAGCTCTATACGGTCGCCATCGATGGCGGCGATGCGGTTAAGGTCACTACCCTTTCGGGCGGTGCGGACAATGAACGATGGTCGCCCGATGGAAAATGGATTGCCTTTACGTCGAGCGTTTATCCCGACTGCAAGGACGACGCGTGCAATGCTTTGCGCGATGCCGCGAAAGACAAAAGCAAAGTGAAGGCCCACGTTTACGAAAAGCTTCTCTTCCGGCACTGGACCACGTGGTCAGATGGCCAACGCAGTCATCTCTTCGTCGTGGCGGCCGGCGGCGGAACGCCGCGCGATTTGACCCCGGGGGCGGATTACGACGTGCCGCCGTTCAGCCTGGATGGAGCAGAAGCAATTGGTTTCGCTCCCGATAGCCAGGAAATCTGCTTTACCGCCAACACGGACAAGAACGAAGCGACCAGCACGAATGGCGATCTATTCACAGTGCCTGCGGGCGGCACCGCGCCGCCAAAACGCATTACAACAAATCCCGGCGACGATTGGGGCCCTGCCTATTCGCCCGACGGAAAATGGATTGCCTATCGCGCCCAGCTCCAGGCGGGCTACGAAAGCGACCGCTGGCGCCTGATGCTTTACGATCGCGCGAGCGGCAAGATCACGAACCTCACCGAAACTTTCGACCGAAATGTGAATGCTCCGGAGTGGTCCGCCGATAGCAAGGCGATCTATTTCCAGACGGAAGACAAAGCGCAGCTTCCGATTTATTCCGTTTCGGTCACCGCGGGAAGTACACCGAAGATCGTTCTCGGCGACAGTTCGAATCCGGATTTCTCGCTTAGCAGCGACGGGCGCACGATGGCCTTCACGCGCAGCACGATGGCGATGCCCGCTGAAGTCTTTGCCGCCAACTCTGACGGCAGCGATGTCCGCCAGCTGACGCGCATGAATGGCCAATTGCTCGCGCAGCTTGATCTCCCGCAGGTGGAACCTTTCTGGTTCGAAGGCGCGGAAAAAAGGCAGGTTGAGGGCTTACTGCTGCGCCCGCCGCATTTCGATCCGGCGAAGAAATATCCGCTGCTGCTGATCATTCACGGCGGCCCGCAGGGCGAATGGGACGATGATTGGGGCTATCGCTGGAACCCGGAGGTCATGGCCGCACCGGGTTACGTCGCGCTGATGATCAACCCGCGAGGCTCGTTCGGGTATGGCCACAAATTCACGGAAGAGATCAGCCGCGATTGGGGCGGAAAAGTCTACGAGGACCTGATGAAGGGCGTGGACGCGGCGATCGCGAAATATCCGTTTATCGATGGTACGCGCATGGCCGCCGCCGGAGGATCCTACGGCGGATACATGGTTGACTGGATCGCCACGCATTCGGACCGCTTCAAATGCTTGATCAGCCACGCCGGACCTTGGGATCAATTCAGCATGTATGCCACTGAAGAGCTTTGGTTTCCCGAGTGGGAAATGGGCGGTACTCCGTGGGACCATCCGGAGCTGTACAGGAAATGGTCGGCGAGCGAATATGCGGGAGCGCTGGGAAAATTCAAGACGCCTACGCTGGTAATCGCCGGCGAGCTCGACTTCCGGGTTCCCTATACGCAGAGCCTGGAATTCTTCAGCGCCCTACAGCGCCAGGGCGTGCCGTCAAAGTTGATGGTATTCCCCGACGAAGGCCATTGGATTCTGAAACCGCAGAATAGCGAGCTTTGGTACGACACGTTTCTTGACTGGCTTGATAAATATCTAAAGGACTGAGGGCGGGCAGTCACCCGCCCCGTCCTTCGGCTAGCAAAAGTTCAGTCGATCTGGACAGCCTGGATGTCGCCTCTGAAATTTACCTGCGTCACCTTGCCTTGATCCGCGAGAACTTCCGATTCCTGCGCCTTTGCCGGGAGTTGAATCCAGCGGCAAGGAATTTTGCCGATCATTTTGCCGTGTTGCAAAATTTCCAGCTCATTCTGGCCATCTACCGCCTGCAATAAATACTCGCCAGGTTTCAGTTGTGTTTGGCCAATCGTGGTGACTTCCTGCACCGAGAAGGCAGCTGAGTTTGTGCTCGAGCCGCGCTTGCCGGCAAAAACGGGCAAGGCGAGAAAAAGAACTGCTACTGCCGCGAACAATTGAATTGCACGAATGCGCATTTTTTCTTTGCTCCTGTGGGGTAAAGGCTGGCCAGAGAAAATCAAGCGTACCTGCCAGATTTCTTTGGCCGGACGCCTCGCGTGTCCAATCGGCGCACACGCGCAGACGTCCTCTTAGTTAGATGCGGATTCTCCGTGTCAGGTTCAGCAGGAGCGCGATTAAGTAGCGTTCGTCGCCATTGGCCCGAAATCTGTCTCCTTTCGGCAAGTCCATGAGAATGCGGCCCGTTACTGGACCTGGAACGCTTCAGATCACCCCCGGGGAGGGTGTACGTCTGCGGATTGACGCTTTCTCGAGGACGGAGCATCGTTCCTCTTTCTAATTCCCTCGGATGCCGCTGCCGAGCGGATCGCATCGGGTCGAGGTGAAACCCCAGGGCAAACAGGCTTGGGCGCGCTCGAATTCTTGAAAGACAGCCAACTCTCTTTTTATCCGGTCCTTAGCGCGTCACCCGAGCGTTGCGCCACGATTTAGCCACTCGCATTTCTCGCAATTGGCGGCGTTTCAGCAACGACACTTCGCCAGCAGCGCGCTGGGTTTGACGCCTGTTTCTCGTGCTATTCTCGCCCGTGAACCTGCTGCGATGAATCGCTTCCAATCGATCTCCGCTCCGGCATTGACCCGCTCGTGACAACCTCCACTCCGAGCGACGCGCACGCCAGCGGCTCGAAACGGTTTGCATTTCTCGTTGGGGCCGGAATCTTCCTGAGTCGCGTCTCTGGTCTCGTCCGGGATCGGGTCTTTGCACATTACTTCGGACTTTCCGCGACGGCAGACGCCTTCAAAGCCGCGCTGCGGATTCCGAATTTCCTGCAGAATCTCTTCGGGGAGGGCGTGCTCTCCGCTTCTTTCATTCCCGTGTACGCCAGTTTACTGGCGCGCGACGACGACGAAGAGGCGCGTCGGACCGCGGGGGCCATTGCTTCCCTGTTGGTGCTGGCTACTTCCATCCTTGTCCTGATCGGAGTGCTCGGCGCGCCCTGGCTGACCTATGCCCTTGCCGCCGGCTTTTCCCCTGAAAAGCGCGAATTGACCGTCCGCATTGTGCGCATCCTCTTTCCAGGGGTGGGACTGCTGGTCTTCTCGGCCTGGTGTCTCGGAGTCCTCAATAGCCACCGGCGTTTTTTCCTTTCGTATTCCGCTGGCGTGATTTGGAACGCCGCGATGATCGCCGCGATGCTGGGCTGGGGGCGTCAGTCTGCCCAGGATCGGCTCGCAATCATTCTGGCCTGGGGCTCAGTCGCTGGCAGCGCATTGCAAGTCGGAGTACAGCTGCCCGTCGTGCTCCGCCTGCTCGGAGGTCTTCGACTTTCGCTGAGCCACCAGACGAAAAACGTGACGACGGTTGTTGTTAATTTCTTTCCCGTCTTCATAAGCCGCGGCGTGGTGCAGATCAGTGCCTATGTGGACGGCTTTATCGCTAGCTGGCTGCCGACCGCCGCCGTCTCCGCGCTTGCCAGCGCCCAGCTTCTCTACACGCTACCCGTCAGCTTGTTCGGAATGTCGGTTTCCGCCGCCGAATTGCCCCAGATGTCGGGCGCCGTCGGCAGCGAGAGCCAGGTAGCTGAAGCCCTGCGCGGTCGTCTCAATGCGGGTCTGCGCCAGATCGCTTTTCTCGTGGTGCCGTCCGCAGCCGCGTTTCTGATATTGGGCGATGTGATTGTAGGCGCGATTTACCGCACAGGACGTTTCACGCAGGCAGACGTAACCTACGTCTGGGGTATTCTCGCCGGCGCTACGGTAGGTTTGCTCGCTTCCACCCTTGGCCGACTCTATTCATCCACGTACTACGCATTGCGGGATACTCGCACTCCGCTGCGGTTCGCCATCGTGCGCGTCGTTTTGACGACCGTTCTCGGCTATCTTTGCGCGCTCCCGTTGCCACGCGTGCTTGGGATCGAAGCGCGATGGGGCGTTGCCGGGCTTACCATTTCCGCGGGGATTGCTTCCTGGGTGGAGTTCCACCTGTTACGCCGCACGCTCAACCGTCGAATCGGCCGCACTGGCCTTCCTGGGCATTTCCTCGCGAAACTCTGGGCGACCGCCCTGGTGGCTGCGGCCGCCGGCTGGTCGATTCATCGCTTCGGCGGACACCACCGGCCAATTCTTCTCGCGCTGATTGTTTTGGGTCCGTACGGAATTATTTACTTCGCGGGAACCTGGGCACTGGGGCTCGCGGAGTCTCGCGCACTCTTCAGCCGCTTTCTTAGACCACTGAGAAAGGCCGATTCGAGCGGGTGAACACCTACAATTTCCAGTTTGAAAGCAGACGTACTGTGGCAGCCCTGGTTGCTGGTTAGAATTTGAAAACGACGCCGATGGAAAGGTCGGGGTTGTACTGGAAAGTTCCGAAGTAGCGCGTCCCAATCATGTTCGCGCTTATGCGGTAGGCAATTCGCCTTTGATGCAAGTTGAGGTCAACTCCGCCGCCGGCTTCGTACGCAAATGCCGCCGAGCTCCCCAACGCCGTTTGTGGCAAAAAGTGCGTTCCGCCAACCAGGGCGTGGCCCCAAACTTCAATCCCGCGCGGCGCGGACCAACGAGCTCGCCCGCCGCCCATTCCCTGGACATACTTCGTGACCCCCAGCCCATAATTCGTTCCCCACGCGCCCACGAACTCGCCGTCGGCCGCGAACCACTTTCCTCCGGGATAATAGGTCAATCCAAGATTGATGCCATTCATGTTGTCGGCGACGTGAGGCAGAGCATAGAAACGGAAGAACGTGTATCCGGCGGTTGCCTGCCAATTGTAGTTCTGAAAAACGCCGAATACGCTCGGCTGCTGTTGATCCGTGGAACTCGAACCGGGCGCGCGAAAAGCAGCGCCGGCGTTTCCGCTCGTTGCATTCACGGTTGGCGCGGCATCGATTGCGAACAGCGACGTCGCACCGGGAGCGATTGCAGCATTTGCTTCTGGAGTCGCGGGTGCGAGCGGCAGAGAATTCCCTAGATCGACCTGCGCGCCCGCACTGGCCGCAAGAAGTAGAATTGCCGCGAACAGGAATACCGTCTGCTTCATCGCCATTGTCTCCCCAGGACTTCCCGAACGCTCAACTGCCTCATTAATTTGAGCTACAACGGGCCAGCGTGTCCACTCTAAAATCTCATTTCGAACGAAGAAAGTTACCCAGTCGTCGGCCCACTCATGAAACACGCCGTTGCCGAGCAATATTCGTAGTCTGACAAAATCGTAATACCCCTAAGTCGGCTGTGTTAGAATTGTCCTTGAGTTCTATGTGGTTGGGCTGCGCCCGGTTATATGTCTGTGACTGGTAGGGAGTTAGAGGCGGCTTCGCATGAGCAATAGCCAGGATTGGGACGCCGACCGGGCTTTAGCCCGCATTCAGGAATTGGAGCGCGTCCCGGGAGCGCTTTTGCCGATCCTGCACGCTTTGCAGGATGAGTTCGGGTACGTAGACAAAGCCGCTGTTCCGCTCATCGCCAGCGCCCTCAATATTTCCCATGCGGAAGTGCACGGCGTCATCAGCTTCTATCACGATTTCCGCCACGTGGAGCCGGGCCGTCATGTCCTGAAAATGTGCCGCGCCGAAGCCTGTCAGTCCATGGGCTGCGAGAAGACGATTCAGCACGTGGAGAATCGCCTGGGAGTCAAACTGGGCGAGACCACCGATGACCGCGGTTTCACGGTGGAAGCCGTGTACTGTCTCGGGAATTGCGCCTTGTCTCCTGCGGTCATGCTCGATGGCAAGCTCTATGGCCGCGTCTCATCCGAGGTTGCTGATTTTCTGATTGACGACGCCAAGAGGCACGCATGAGTTTGAAGATCTATGTGCCGGGTGACGCAGCTGCTCTTTCGGTTGGCGCGGAGGCGGTTGCCAAAACGATGGCCGAACAGATCGCTTCGCGGCGTCTGGATGCATTGGTCGTCCGCAATGGTTCGCGCGGAATGTTTTGGCTCGAGCCGCTCGTCGAGGTTGAAACTCCTCGCGGCCGGATCGCCTACGGACCTGTTACGGCGGAAGCGGTGCCCGGATTGTTCGATGCCGGATTCCTCGACGGTAAACCGCATCGCCTTCATCTCGGCGTTACCGAGGAAATTTCCTATCTGAAAAAGCAGGAGCGCCTGACGTTTGCGCGCTGCGGCATCACCGATCCCGTATCGCTCTCTGATTACGTCAGCAACGGCGGCTATCGCGGACTCGAGCGCGCGCTTACGCTCAACCCGCAGGCGATCGTCGAAGAAGTTACCAACTCGGGCTTGCGCGGACGCGGCGGCGCCGGCTTCCCGACCGGCATCAAGTGGCGCACGGTTCTGAATACGCCTTCGGAGCAAAAATACATCGTTTGCAACGCGGATGAAGGCGACAGCGGCACGTACGCCGATCGCATGATCATGGAAGGCGATCCGTTTGTGCTGATTGAAGGCATGACGATTGCCGGATTCGCCGTCGGCGCGACAACGGGTTACATCTACATTCGTTCCGAGTATCCCCACGCGTTTCGGCAGTTTCAGCGCGCCGTCGCCATCGCTTACGACAAGGGATACCTTGGCGAAAACGTCGCGGGAAGTGGGAAAAGATTCGATCTCGAGCCGCGGTTGGGCGCGGGCGCTTACATTTGTGGCGAGGAAACTTCCCTGCTGGAGAGTCTCGAAGGCAAGCGCGGCCAGATTCGCTTTAAACCTCCGCTTCCGGCCATCAAGGGCCTGTTCGGCCAGCCAACCGTGGTGAACAACGTCATCTCGCTCGCCACCGTACCGATCATTCTCGATAAAGGCGCTCAGTATTATCGCGATTTCGGTATGGGAAAATCGCGAGGCACGCTGACGATTCAGCTTGCCGGAAATGTCAAATACGGCGGCCTGGTGGAGAAGGCCTTCGGGCTTACGCTGCGCGAAGCGATTTACGATTTCGGCGGCGGCACCGCGTCCGGGCGCCCGCTGCGCGCGGTTCAAACCGGCGGACCGCTGGGCGCATATTTTCCGGAGTCTTTGCTCGACACGCCGCTCGACTACGAGGCATTCGCGGAGCGAAAGGGTATGCTGGGCCATGGCGGAATCGTGGTCTTTGACGATACCGTAGATTTGGCGCATCAAGCGCGGTTCGCGATGGAGTTCTGCGCGGTCGAGAGCTGCGGAAAATGCACGCCGTGCCGCGTTGGTTCGACGCGCGGCGTGGAAGTCATTGACAAGATTATCGCCGACCAGGATCGGTCACAAAATCTCGAGCTGCTCGGCGATCTGTGTGAAGTTCTGACGGATGGCTCTCTTTGCGCGCTTGGCGGGTTGATTCCTTTCCCCGTGCAGAGCGCGATTCGCCACTTTCCCGAAGATTTCGAGAAGCCGGCGCCTCCCACGCCGGTGTATAGGCCTAACAAGAGTCAGGAGACACAATCATGGCGCTGATCCAAGAAACAGATTACGGAACGCCAAAGCGGATTTCTGAGACGCTCGTGACGCTGGAGATCGACGGCAAGCCGGTCACTGTTCCGGCCGGCACGTCGGTCATGCGCGCAGCAGCGGAGGCCGGAGTGCAAGTGCCAAAGCTTTGCGCGAGCGATAATCTCGAGCCATTCGGTTCCTGCCGCCTCTGCCTGATCGAAGTGGAAGGACGAAAAGGTGCGCCCGCATCCTGCACGACTCCCGCAGAGCAAGGCATGAAGGTGAGGACGCAGTCACCCAAGCTCGCAAAGCTGCGGCTGGGCGTGATGGAACTGTACGCTTCCGATTATCCGAGCGAAGTACTCCACGGCTCAGGCAATGGTCAAACGGAGTTTCAGCAAATGGTCGCGGCCGTGGGCCTGCGCGAAGTGCGCTACGGCCACTCCGGCAAGAATCATCAGCACTCCGAAAAGGATGAGTCTAACCCGTATTTCAGTTTCGATCAGTCGAAGTGCATCGTCTGCTCGCGCTGTGTGCGCGCCTGCGAGGAAGTGCAGGGAACATTTGCATTGAACATCGACGGGCGCGGCTTCGCTTCCGCCGTATCGGCCGGAGACAAGCCTTTCATCGAATCGGAATGCGTTTCCTGCGGCGCCTGCGTGCAAGCCTGCCCCACCGATAGTTTGGTGGAAAAGTCCTACGTCCAGAAGGGCGCGCCGGATCGCAGTGTGGTTACGACCTGCGCCTACTGCGGCGTCGGTTGCTCGTTCAAGGCCGAGCTAAAGGGCGACGAAGTCGTTCGCATGATGCCCTTCAAGGACGGGAAGGCGAATCACGGCCACTCGTGCGTGAAAGGCCGGTTTGCGTGGGGTTATGCCACACACAAGGACCGCATCCTGAAGCCAATGATCCGAGCCAAGATCACCGACCCTTGGCACGAAGTCAGCTGGGAAGAAGCGATTGCTCACGCCGCCAGTGAATTCAAGCGAATCCAGGCCAAGTACGGACGCGACTCGATCGGCGGGATCACATCCTCGCGCTGCACGGATGAAGAAACCTTCCTCGTTCAAAAGATGGTCCGCGCCGCTTTTGGTAACAACAACGTGGATACCTGCGCGCGCGTTTGCCATTCGCCTACGGGCTACGGCATGAAGACGACGCTCGGGACTTCCGCCGGCACGCAGAACTTCGATTCCGTGGAACAGGCCGACGTCATCATGATCATCGGCGCAAATCCCACCGATGCCCACCCCGTCTTTGCCTCGCAAATGAAGCGCAGGCTGCGGCAAGGCGCCAAACTCATCATCGTTGACCCGCGCCGCATTGATCTGGTGAAGTCACCCCACGTGGAGGCCCAGTATCACCTGCCGCTTCTGCCCGGCTCGAACGTAGCGATGATCAACGCCCTCGCCCACGTTGTGGTCACCGAGAATCTGGTGGATGAGCCCTATGTGAAGGAACGCTGCGATCTGGCCGCGTTCGAAGGGTGGCGCAAATTCGTGGCCGAAGAGCGGAACTCGCCCGAAGCCACGGAACAATTCACCGGTGTGGCCGCCGCGGATGTTCGCGCCGCTGCGCGTCTGTACGCGACCGGCGGAAATGGAGCGATCTATTACGGCTTGGGCGTCACTGAACACAGCCAGGGATCAACGATGGTCATGGGTATGTGCAACCTGGCGATGGCGACTGGTAACCTCGGAAAGAAAGGTGTGGGCATCAATCCGCTGCGCGGACAAAACAACGTCCAAGGCTCCTGCGACATGGGTTCATTCCCGCATGAGTTCTCCGGCTACCGCCATGTGTCCGACGATCCGGTGCGGCACCTTTTCGAAGCAGCCTGGAAAGTGCCCCTTCAGTCCGAACCCGGCCTGCGCATTCCCAACATGATCGACGCAGCCGTGGACGGCACATTCAAGGGTCTCTACGTTCAGGGCGAAGACATTGTGCAGTCCGATCCGAATACGCAGCATATTTCTTCCGGTCTGGCCGCCATGGAATGCGTGGTCATCCAGGATTTGTTCCTGAACGAAACAGCAAGTTACGCGCACGTGTTCCTGCCCGGTTCGTCGTTCCTCGAAAAGGACGGCACCTACGTCAACGCGGAGCGTCGCATCGGGCTTGTTCGGAAAGCCGTCGAGCCGATGGCCGGAAAAGCCGATTGGGAAGTCACCCTCGCACTGTCGGAAGCTCTCGGATACCCGATGCATTACAACCATCCGTCCGAAATTATGGACGAGATCGCCCGGCTGACGCCGACTTTCGCTGGCGTGACCTATGAAAAACTCGAACGCTTGGGCAGCGTGCAGTGGCCCTGCAACGACAAAGCTCCCGAAGGCACGCCCGTCATGCACATCGGCAGCTTCGTTCGCGGCAAGGGCCGGTTCATGATCACCGAGTTTGTCCCCACGGAGGAACGGACGACCGGTAAATTCCCCCTGATCCTGACCACCGGGCGCATCCTTTCGCAATACAACGTCGGCGCACAAACCCGCCGCACGGATAACAACGTCTGGCACGACATGGACGTGCTCGAAATTCACCCGTCCGACGCGGAGAACCGCGGCATCAAGGAGGGTGATCTCGTTTCACTCGCGAGCCGCGCGGGCGATATCACGCTCCCGGCCCGCGTCTCCGAGCGCATGCAGCCGGGCGTCGTCTACACGACGTTCCATCACGCCATGACAGGCGCCAACGTGGTTACCACCGAGTTCTCCGACTGGGCCACAAACTGTCCCGAATACAAGGTGACGGCCGTGCAGGTCCAGCTTGCGAGACATCTATCGGAATGGCAGGAGCATTACCTCGAAACGCGCAAACAGACCACGCGAATCGAAAGAGAATCCACCGCCAACGACTGAGCCATGGAAGCCGATAACATGGTCCACATGGCGAACCAGATCGCCCTTTTTTTCGCGAGCTACCCGAAGGAAGAAGCCGTGGCCGGCGTTGCTGACCACCTTCAGAAATTTTGGGAGCCTCGCATGCGCAAGCAGATTACCGAGTACGTCGCGCACGGAGGCAGCGGCCTGCACGAGCTGGCCTTCGAAGCCGTAAAGCGCCTCCACTAGCAGCAAGTTTTGGTCTTCAGGTTTTGTACGTTGGCCGCGATCTTTAGTGCCGCATGCACGCGAGGGAGCACTCGAGAGTTCCAATACTTACCGCGTTCGGCGTTCCTTGCAGAATTCCACCACTCGCGCCTCCGACCAGAACCGCTCCTCGCCGCTTTCGTTCGAGACGAATCCGCAGTGCCCGCCATGGATCGGCGCCACCAACTGAATGTTGGGGTTTTCGCGAATCGCCTCTCGCTCGAAGCTCGCATACGGCACGAACGGATCGTCCTGCGCCGTCAGAATCAGCGTCGCTACTCGTATTGCGGCGAGCACATGCATGGCGCTCGACCGCGCGTAGTAGTCGTCCGCGCCGGCGAAACCGCAGAATCGCGCGGTTATTTTTTCATCGAAATCGCGCACCGATCCGATGTGATCCAAGCCGTCGAGTAAATACAGGTCTGCGAACATTCGCGCCTTGCGCCGCATCCTACTTTTCAATCGCCGGACGAAATGGGCGTTATAGATGAAATTCCGCGGCTCGCCCAGTGCGTCCGCGCATGCCGCGAGATCGAAGCAGGGCGCGACGGCCACGATTCCGCGCAGCTCCTGCGGCGCCGCCTCGCCGAATTCGCCGGCCATCTTCAGCACCAGATTGCCTCCCATCGAATATCCGGCGAAAAACACCTCCGGCAACCGGTCGCGTTCGATCAGCTCGAGCACGACGGCGCGAAGGTCGCCGCTGCGGCCTGAATGGTAAAGCGTCGGAGTCAGATGCTCCGTGCCCCCGCAATTCCGCTGGTTCAGCCGCACCACGTTGAAACCCGACGCGATAGCCTTCTCGGCGCAACCGAGCATGTATCCGGAATCGCTGGAACCCTCGAGGCCGTGCAGAACTACAAGCGTGGGATGGCTGCGCGGGTCGTCCTGCCAGTGGCAATCAGCGCGTACCTGGCTTCCCGCTTCGACGTCGAAGAGCCTCGGTGACGCGGCAGGCAGCTGCGGAAATTTTCGCGGCCAGAAAGCGGCTGCGATGGTCATCAGGTGTGGATTGCGAAGGGAGCGGTGCGGCAGAAAGTCTTTCACCGCGTTCTATGGTAGGCACTTAGCGCATTCCGTGCAACTCCGCCCCGGCCGGCGCAGCGGGGCGTTAGAATCTTTCGGCCCCGTCGCCCGCTTCCGTCAAAGCCCCTAGCAAACGACGCCTTCACGAACCGGATTCGCGTGGCCTGGAACGAAATCGGGGAACAGTCGGTGAATGGCGGTGACAACCCTTTCAGGCATGTGTTCCTTGTAGAGGTAGAAATCAGCCCCGGGTTCCACACAATCCGCTTCCGTGAACGGAGACTCCAAATCCGTAAAAACGATGAACCGCGTCGCCGGCATCAGCTCGCGAAGACGCAGCGTGCACTCGATGCCGCTCATGCGTGGCAGGTGGAGATCGGTGATGACAAGGTCCGGCCGCAGCGCCGCCACTTTTTTCATAAGTTCGATGCCGTTCTTGGCTGTTCCGACGATTTCGATCCGGTTTTGAGTCTTCAGGAACGAACAGAGTGCATCCAGGTCCGATGCGGAGTCATCAACGACAACCACCCGGATGGCCTTTCTGATATCCACATATCCCCCTCATCCATCGATTCGGTTTCATCAACGTAGAGTGAAGGAGATGGAGACCGGAGTAAATTCCGTGGTCTCCCTAAGGGAAACACTGTAGGTGGCGCTTCTTGAAATTCTCAGGTGTGGACGATCTCGTTTCGGATCGCGTAGTGAACCAGGTCCGTGACCGAATGCAAATCCAGCTTGAGCATGATGTTCGCCCGGTGGGTCTCCACAGTCTTCACGCTGATGTGGAGAAGCGCCGCGACTTCCTTGTTGGTCTTGCCCTCTGCAAGTAATTGAATTGTTTCCCGCTGGCGGGGCGTCAACACGCTTCGCGGCACTTTTGCCCGCGCGCCTCTCTTGTCTCGCGCGACCCACTCCGCAATTTTGGACGTAAAAAACGGCGTGTGCCGCCGGAGCGCATCCACGGCCGCAAAAAGATTGTGGTCGGCATCCTCTTTCAAGAGGTATCCAAGAGCGCCCGCCCCGAGCACCTCGCGCGCTAATTTTTCCGAACCGTGTGCGCTCAGGATCAGCACTTCTGTGTTTGGCGACGCCTTGCGGATCTGCCGGGTCGCTTCCACGCCGCCCAGCCCCGGCATACCGATATCAAGGATGGCCACGTCCGGCTTCAGGGTCTTAGCCTTGGCGATCGCTTCGCGTCCGTTTGCCGCCTCGGCGCAAACCTTCCATCCCCGTCTGGAATCGAGAAGGGCGCGCAGTCCTTTTCTGACCACGCCGTGGTCATCCGCTATGAGAATGCGAACTGGCATCGTGAACTTTTGCGCTAAGCGGCAACGCCGCCATCACGGTCGTTCCCGAACTGTCCGAGCGAATCTCTAGCCGGCCACCCAGCTGCCTCATGCGTTCCCGCATGCCCAATATGCCGACTCCAAGCGCGCTCGTCCGCAGCGGCTCGTCGTTCAAATTCTCGATCGAGAAACCGCGCCCCCGATCCGTGACCTCCAGCGTGAGTCTGGATGGATCCATTCTCAGCTGAATTCTTGCGGTGGCGCTTCCAGAATGGCGTTGGATATTGCCCAGACTCTCCTGAATGATCCGAAATAACGCGGTCTCGATATCTTGCGGCAGGCGGCCGATCTCTGACGAAATTTCAACATCCGCGCGGATGCCGCTGCGTCGGCTGAACCCGCTGGCATACTCCTCAATTGCGGACGTCAATCCAAGCTCGTCGAGCACGGGTGGGTGCAACAGGTAGGAAAGCGAACGAATCTCTTGAGCCAGCCCTTTCATAATTTTGCGCGCTTCCGCCAGAGCGCGCTGCCCTTCCCGATTCAATGTGCCGCCAGACTTTCTCAATTGCGCCAAATTCAGATTCACCGCGAGGAGACGTTGCGCGAAGCTGTCGTGCAGATCCCGCGCAATGCGCCGGCGCTCTTCGTCCTGTAATTGCAGCAGGCGCGACGACAGCTGGTGCAATTCTTCTTCGCGGCGCTTGCGATCGGTTACGTTGCGCACGGTTACAATCGCGCCGGCGATTTCCCCCTTCTCGTTACGAAGCGGCGCAAAGTCCCCGTCGCACCAGCCGGCCTGCCCTGTCTCAGGAACTGAGTAGGGAATATCGAGTGACGATGAAACTTCCCCCTGCAGTGCCCTTTGGATATTCGCGTAAGCTCCGGATTCACCGAGAAAAGGAAGCACATCCAGTGGATGTTTTCCCATCACATCGCGGCTTGCGAGGCCGGTCATTCGTTCCATGAACGGATTCCAAAGTTCGTACCGAAGTTCGCGATCGTGAACCACAATCCCCTCTTGCACGCTGAGCAGGATCTGTCGATTGAGCTCGCTGGTTTTCTCCAGCTCCGCCTCGATGTTCTTTCGATCGGTAATGTCCGTCAGCGTCGCGATAACTCGCCGAACCGACCCGTCACTTTCAAACTGCGGGATGGCACTGCCATAAATCCACACGATCTGGCCTGAGCCGGGCCGGCGGAATCCCACTACTTCGTTTCGAACGGCGTTTCCCGACGCTGCCCGAGGCCCGGGACGCATCGAAAAAGGAAGCTCGGTTCCATCCTCCCGGATCGCGACTAAACCCAGGTCGTGGGTGGACTTTCCTAGAACTTGTTTTGCAGTCATGCCGCAAATGTCGAGTGCGGCCTGGTTGGCAAATTGAATTTCCGAACGAGGTCCCAGAATTAGGACGCCCACGCGCAAATCCTCGATCAACATGCGGAAGAGTTCTTCGTTCGAACGAGGAGAACCTGCGGCAGGACTGATGCGCTTCAGCCGTCGTCGCGAGGAACTCGGCGTTGGCCTATTTCGCATCTGCTGCATCAACCTCTCAGAGCCTCGTCGGTCAAACCACACCGCTCCAAGACTCGCCGATTGCGGTTATTGGAGCACTTGGATACCTGAAAAGCAAGGAGGGGTGGACCGCACCGAAGCTCCCTCAACACGAGCAGATATGCATATTTTTGCGGCCTGAAAACGACCAAGATACCTGCCTGGTTGTTCTTAGGGGATTGGAGCTTTCGCTCTGACATAAACCGCGCAATATGATCGGGACATAACCTCTGAGGAAAATGCTTCTTGCCGCTCGCGCCGACGCGAACACTGCCGGCGAACGGGCGCTACCGGAAGACTTGCATCCAAGCCCACTCCATGAACGTGACGCCGGCGAAGCCCGCCATGAGATACGCCACCAGATAAAAAACCAGAAACGCGCCGGCGCTGACCGAATCCTTCAGCGAAAGCTTCTTGGGCGGCGGTTCCCAACCTCTCTGCACTGCGCCGCGCGTCCGTCCGGCCATCGGCGGCAACCGAGTTCCAGCGGGACCGGAAACTCCAACTTGTTCACTCATTCTGCAAGTGTAAGCGCGCGTCGCAAATCGATCCAATTCAACGTTTCGCTTGAAAGAATCAGGTTTATATATGGACTTCCGGCTTTTTCGCCTGCCCGGTCCCTTGCTCGACAAGGTGTGTGGTATTCGATTTTGCCCGTCTTCGTAGCGGCCGCGTCCGATTCCAGGCGGGCGCCTTTGCATTCCGACTTTCTCTGCGCCCTCCGCGTCTCCCTGCTCGGGATGTTTCGCGGAACGAAGAGCGGGAAGCCCTCCGATCTGCACGTCGCCTTTTCCGACGACCACGTCCAGCCTGTATTTCTCCAATGCCCTCGCAAAGTCGCTCCGGTCGCCCCGTCGTGCTACTTTCCCACGCGGTCCATCCACATGGACAAGGGTTCGCTAGCGAACCGAGCACGGGGGGCGGTCGCAGTCGCGATCCGAGTAGGACGGTGGTCCCGAGTGAATCCGCAGTGTAGGATAAGCCGGGGATGGCGAACCAGAAGTCCACGAGTGGCCGTTCCATCCCTCGGCCGCCATCTGCGGCCCCCTCGCACTGCCTCCCTCGTCCCCGCTCTGCCGCGTCGCACGTGTCGAGCAAACTTCACGGTAGCCCACTGAAAATAAACGACGGATGTCCTCGCCAAGCGACCCACATTTCGAGGGTCCGCGAATGCGCACTGGCCACGAATCACCGGTCACTCCTCACGAATTTCTAGTCGACACAGATCAGGGGTGTCGCCCACCGCCCCGCCGACAACACAAAACGTCGCCCGCTGCGCCTTGCTTTCATCTCTCGATGGGCTTAGAATGAATCGATTGATGACGTCCGTCCTCGACAAAAGAAACTTTCTCGAGCCCAGCGAATTTTGCTGGGCTTTCGTGTTTATGGGGAGAAAAGTCCATGTCTAGAGAAGCTCTCTTTGTGACCACAAGGGAAGAAACCGCCGGCGAGCGTATGTCCGACTACGCGATTCCTGAAGGCCTGACCTTTGACGACGTCCTGCTCGTGCCCGGCAAGTCCGACGTGCTGCCCACGCAGGCCGACACGCGCACGTTCATCTCGCGCCGAATTGCGCTCAATATTCCCATCGTCGCCGCCGCCATGGACACAGTTACCGACGCTCGGCTCGCCATCGCCATCGCGCGGCAAGGCGGCATCGGGTTCGTGCACCGCAATATGACCATCGAGCGACAGGCCGAAGAAGTGGACCGCGTAAAGCGCTCGGAAAGCGGAATGATCGTTGACCCCGTCACCATCGGGCCGGAAATGTCCGTGCGCCAGGCGCTCGACATCATGAACAAGTACAAAGTCTCCGGCCTTCCGGTCACGCGCGGCCAGCGCCTCGTCGGCATCCTGACGAACCGCGATCTGCGTTTCGAGCGCAACCTCGATCAGCCCGTCACCAACATTATGACGAAGGAAAATCTCGTCACAGTTCCCGTCGGCACGACTCTCGAGGAAGCCGAGCGCATTCTCCAGCGCCACCGCATCGAAAAGCTCCTCGTCGTGGACAAAGATTACAATCTCAAGGGCCTCATCACCGTAAAAGACATCCAGAAAAAACTCGAATTCCCCAACGCGACGAAAGACGAACAGGGCCGCTTGCGCGTTGGCGCGGCCATTGGGGCGACCGGCGATTTTCTGGAGCGCGCAGAGGAAATGGCGCGTGAAAAAGTGGATGTGGTGGCGATTGACACGGCCCACGGGCACTCGACGCGCGTCATGGACGCGATTCGCGCGGTCAAGCACAGGCTGCCGGAGATGCAGCTCATCGCCGGGAACGTGGCCACCGCCGAAGGCACTCGCGACTTGATTTCGCTCGGCGTGGACGGCCTCAAAATCGGCATCGGGCCTGGTTCCATCTGTACCACGCGCATCGTCACCGGTGCCGGCGTTCCGCAGATCACCGCCGTTGCCGAATGCGCGCGCGCGGCTCAGGGTAGCGGTGTTCCCGTGATCGCCGATGGCGGAATAAAATTTTCGGGCGACATCACGAAGGCAATTGCCGCTGGCGCTGCCGCGGTGATGATCGGCAGCCTCTTCGCCGGCACCGAGGAATCGCCGGGCGAGACGATTCTCTACCAGGGCCGCACGTTCAAGTCGTATCGCGGCATGGGATCGCTCGGTGCGATGGAGGCCGGCTCGGCGGACCGCTACGCGCAGGAAAATGCGGAGCGCGGCAAGTCGGTCCCGGAAGGCATCGAAGGCCAGGTCCCATACAAGGGACCGCTGGCTGGCCTCGTCGAGCAGCTTGTCGGCGGCCTGCGCAGCGGCATGGGTTACTGTGGTGTTCAGAATTTGAAGGAATTGCAGGAGCGGAGCAGGTTCATCCGCATCTCCTCGGCCGGTCTGCGCGAAAGCCACGTCCACGACGTGATCATTACCCGCGAAGCTCCGAACTACAGGCTCGAGTAATGCGCCTCCAAATAGACGGGGAATTTTAGAGTGAATTGGCTCAAGACCTGGTGGCCGGCGTTGGCTTGGGCCGTCGTGATCTCAGGATTTTCCACCGGCGTGTTCACTTCGGAACACACCAGTCGGATCATCATTCCGATTCTACATTGGCTGCTGCCGCACGCATCGATTCATACTCTGAATCGCATTCACCATCTCATTCGCAAGTGCGGGCACTTCACCGAATACTTCATTCTGAGCCTGCTGATTCTCCGCGGTATTCGCGCGGGCAGGCCGGGCTCGCGCTTCGCATGGGCGCTCGTCGCCATCGCCATCGTCGCTTGCTATGGCTCGCTCGACGAGCTCCACCAGTACTTCGTGCCCGGGCGCACCGCAGCCGTTGGCGACGTTCTGATTGATACCAGCGGGGGGATCGCGGCGCAGTTAGTCGCCGCGCTTTTGATGCTCTGGGGCCACGTGCGGCGAAAGCGGAACGAATTACCGGGCGCTCAAACCGGGGCCTGAGAAGAAACGATCCCAGGCGACGCCCGGCGTTTGGAAGTTTCCGGCTGAAACGACGGCTCAACGAAGGAACGCGCGCTTGAGCGAAAGGCTATTTTGCGGCGACGGCCTCCTTCTCTTCCTTTTCTTCCGGAGCCTCCTGGGCCGCGCCCTTCCGTGGCTTCCTGTCTTTCTTCTTCAGCTCCGAGCCGATGAATTCCAGAATCGCCAGCTCCGCGCCGTCTCCGATGCGCCATCCGGTGCGGATAATCCGCGTGTAGCCCCCGGGACGATCGGCGAAACGCGGTGCGAGATCCGAAAATAGTTTCTTCGTCGCTTCCGGTGTCATCAGGAACGAAGCGGCTTGACGGCGAGCGTGGAGTGAATCGCGTTTGCCGAGCGTGATCATTCTCTCGGCGAGTGGACGAGTCGCTTTCGCGCGGAGGATCGTGGTGTGGATGCGCTCCTTCTCGATGAGGTTCGTGACGAGATTGCGGAGCACAGCTCGGCGATGCGCCGGCTGCTTGCCGAGTTTTGATCCTGATCTAAGGTGTCTCATGGTTCCGTCCGCGGCTAGATCGCCGAGGCATCCCCTTCCGGTGGCGGAGGCGCAGTCTGGCTTGGAAGCGGCGGCCAGATCACGCGGCCGTGATCATCGAACTTCATCCCGAGGCTCAAGCCCATCTTATGCAGGATGTCCTTGATCTCGTTGAGCGACTTGCGGCCGAAGTTCTTGGTCTTGAGCATTTCGGATTCGGTCTTCTGCACCAGCTCGCGCAAGTTCTGAATGTTGGCGTTCTTCAAGCAATTGTAGGAGCGCACAGAAAGCTCGAGCTCTTCGACAGATCGGTCGAGGAATTCGAGACGCGGGTCGGCGTAGTTCTCGACCGCTTCTTCGGGAAGCTCCGGCTGTTCCTCAAAGTTGATGAAAATGCTCATGTGGTCCTTGATGAGCTTTGAGGCGAGGCCGATGGAATCCTGCGGGGTGATCGCTGCGTTCGTCCAGACCTCAAGGGTCAGCTTTTCGTAGTCGGTCATCTGACCGAGGCGCGCTGCTTCTACGGCGTAGTTGACCTTGCGCACCGGCGAGTGGACGGAGTCAATCGGGATGTAGCCGATGGGCAGATCTTCATCGAAGTTGCGGTCGGCGGCCACGTAGCCGCGGCCGTTCTTGACGCGCAATTCAAGTTCGAGCTTGCCGCCCTCGCTCACCGTGGCGATGTAAATGTTTTTGTCGAGCACGGCGATATCGGCGTCTTCCTCGATCTTCGCGGACGTCACCGGTCCCGGAACATCCACGGTGAGGGTGAGCGTTTTCGACTGGTCCGTGTTGAGCTTGAGCGGAACCTGCTTCAGGTTGAGGATGATGTCGGTTGCGTCCTCGACCACGCCGGGAATCGGCGAAAATTCGTGCAGGACGCCTTCGATTTTCACGGCGGTGATGGCCGCGCCTTCGATCGAGCTCAACAGCGCGCGCCGCAGAGCGTTTCCGACCGTGGTTCCCCAACCCCGCTCAAACGGCTGCGCGGAAAATTTTCCGTACTTGTCGGTAAGCGTCTCGGGTTCCGCCGCCAACCGCTTTGGTTTCTGAAAGCCTTTCCACATGGTTGCCCTTCCTCCCGGCCCGCCCGCAGCGGACCTTCAAACATTTCGAAAGAAAATGAAAAAATCCGGAACTACTTCGAATACAACTCGACGATGAGCTGTTCGTTCATCGGCGGCGTCTGCACATCCTCACGGCGAGGCATGGCCACGACCCGCGCTTTGAAATTCGCGCGGTCGATATCGAGCCACGGTGCGATTCCCTGGCTCTGCGCCAGATTGCGCGCCTCGAGCACCATGGCGTTCTCGTGCATTCTGTCCTTGAGCGCCACTTCATCGCCCACCTGCACGAGGTAGCTGGGAATATTCACCTTCTGCCCCTTCACGCGGATGTGGCCATGAAGAACGAGCTGGCGAGCCTGCGACCGCGACCCGGCGAGACCCGAGCGATAAACCACATTGTCGAGGCGCCGCTCGAGCATGACCATCAAATTCGATCCGGTCGGACCCTTGGTGCGCTCCGCCTTTTCGAAATAGTTGCGGAACTGCCGCTCAAGCAGCCCGTAGGTGCGCTTCACCTTCTGCTTTTCGCGCAGCTGAATGCCGTAGCCGACCATCTTCGGCCGGCGCGCCTGGCCATGCTGTCCAGGAACGAAGTTGCGCTTCTCGATCGCGCATTTTTCCGTAAAACACCGGAGGCCTTTCAAGAAGAGCTTCTGCCCTTCCCGACGGCACAGCCGGCAAACCGCTTCACGATGTCTTGCCAAGTGCTTATCTCCTTCAAGAATGCCGGGCTAAAGGCCCCGGCGCTACATTCAATTCCCAACCACCACACAAATCAGACGCTAAACGCGGCGGCGTTTGGGCGGACGGCAGCCGTTGTGCGGCACGGGTGTCACGTCCTTGATCGCGTTAATGTGCAATCCCGACGACGCCAGCGCACGAACCGCTGATTCGCGTCCTGCTCCCGGACCTTTGACGCGCACTTCCACCGACTTCATCCCGTATTGATCGCGCGCAACTCCAGCCGCCGTCATCGCGGCCTGCTGCGCGGCGTAGGGCGTGCCCTTGCGCGATCCCTTGAAGCCCGACGAACCCGCGGAGGCCCAGCTCACGACGCGGCCGTCCGGATCGGTGAGCGTGATGATCGTGTTGTTGAACGTCGCCTGGATGCACACCAAGCCGTGCGGCACGATCCGCTTTTCCTTCTTTTTGCGAAATTCTTTCTTTCGCTTTGTCGGCTTTGCGCCTGCTGCCGGAGCTGCCGCTGCGTCTTTCGGTTCTTTCGCCAAGTTGATTCCTCTCTTCGTCCGTCGCTACAATCTCGATGCCTACTTGCGGGCCATGGTCTTCTTCTTCGCGGCCACTGCGCCCTTGCGCGGACCCTTGCGGGTGCGCGCGTTGGTGTGCGTCCGCTGGCCACGGACGGGCAGATTCCGACGATGGCGCAGTCCGCGATAGCACTGTATTTCGATCAAGCGCCGGACGTTCATCTGCATCTCCTTGCGGAGATCGCCTTCCACGCCGCCTTCGGCTTCGATCGCAGCGCGCAGATGCGTCACTTCCTCCTCGGTGAGGTCCTTGATCTTTTTCGTGGCGTCCACGTTCGCCTTTGCGGCGAGCGAACGCGCGCGCTGCTGCCCGATGCCATAGATCGCCGTGAGGCCGACCCAGAGCCGCTTATTCGGCGGAAGATCCACACCTGCAATACGTGCCATATCGCTTTCCTCCCTGCGTTTCCTGCTAGCCCTGGCGCTGGCGGTGTTTCGGGTTCACGCAGATCACGCGCACCACGCCGCGCCGATGAACGACTTTGCACTTCATGCAAATTTTCTTGACCGATGCTCGAACCTTCATGTTCTCGACTCCATTCCCACGCTGCCCTCCGCGGGCTGAAGGCCCCGGCGGTACATTCAAACCTAAAACTCAGGAAGGCGCAGCAAGCAGCGCATTTACAAACCGTCTTTTCATCGACTACTTATAGCGGTAGACGATGCGGCCGCGCGTGAGGTCGTAGGGCGAAAGCTCGACTGCCACGCGATCTCCAGCCAAAATACGGATGAAATTCTTTCTCATCTTTCCCGAAATGTGCGCCAGCACCTGATGCTTGTTTTCGAGCTCGACGCGAAACATGGCGTTCGGGAGCGGCTCAATCACGACGGCCATGACTTCGATGGCGTCTTCTTTTCCGCTGCCTTCCGCCGACTTCTTTTTTTCCTGTAGCGGCCTTCTCGCCATGTGCTCCTTGCGATGGGGCGCAGCCAGCAGCGCCCCCACAAACCCTCAACAATTCCCTCTTACCAGCAGGGCCCGGTAGCCTCTCGCGGGCGGGTCAGAATCCACGGCCCTTTGCTGGTAACGGCGACAGTGTGCTCGAAATGCGCCGAATCGCTGCCGTCGGTCGTGACCGCCGTCCAATCGTCGTCCAGGACTCGAACGCCCGGACCACCCGAGTTCACCATCGGCTCGATGGCGATGACCATGCCTTCCTGCAAGCGCGGTCCCTGCCCGGCGGCGCCGTAGTTCGGAACCTGCGGCTCTTCGTGCATTTTCGTGCCGATGCCGTGGCCGACAAATTCCCGGACCACCGAAAAGCCGTTGCCCTCGACCCACTTTTGAACGGCCGCCGAAACATCGCCCAACCGGTTACCCGGCCTGACTTTCTCAATCGCGTGATCGAGCGACTCGCGCGTGACGCGCAACAACTTCTCGCGTCCCGGCGCGATTTTACCGACCGGCACCGTCAGCGCCGCATCTCCAAAATAGCCTTCCAGCTCGACGCCAAAATCCATCGAGAGAATATCGCCCTCTCGCACGCGCCGGGATTGCGACGGGATTCCGTGTACGACTTCCTGATTAATCGAGGTGCACACCGAACCCGGATAACCCCGATAACCCTTGAATGCCGGGCGGGCGCGATGTTCCGCGGTGTACGCCTCGGCAAACTCATCAAGCTCTTTCGTGGTCAGGCCGGGCCGGACCATGGCGCGCATTTTTTCAAGGGCGCCCCACACGATCAGCCCTGCCCGATGCATCTTCTCCAGCTCAGCCGGCGATTTACAGATGACCATTCCGCCCTTCCGCGCGCTTTACAATCTCGCCGAGCGCACGGCTTACTTCGTCCATGCTCACCGAGGCATCTACCACATGAAGCACGCCCTGGCGGCGATAGTACTGTGTGAGCGGCTTGGTTGCCCGCTCGTACGCCGCGAGCCGCTGCTTCACGACTTCGGCGGTATCATCGGCGCGCTGCACCAATTTACCGCCATCGTTATCGCAAATCCCGTCCACTTTCGGCGGCAGGTCGTAGACGTTGTAAATCTCGCCGCCCACGCTGCACGTTCGCCGGCCGGTGAGGCGGCGCAACAACTTCTCGCCGCCCATGCTCAGGTCCACGACCACCGGCTTGCCGAATCCCGAACTCTCCAGGATTCGATCGAGCCCCTCGGCCTGCGGCAGAGTCCGAGGAAAACCGTCGAAGAGACATCCGGCGGCGCAATCGGACTGCGCCAGCCTTTCTTCGATCATCTGCATCACCAAGGCGTCTGAAACCAGCTCGCCGCGCTGCATGATCGGCCCAACAATCTTGCCGAGATCGGTGCCGCGAGCCACCGCGTCGCGCAGCATGTCGCCTGTCGAAAGATGCGGCACACCGCACTGCTTGGCGATTCGCTTTGCCTGGGTGCCCTTGCCCGCTCCCGGCGGCCCCAGAAAAATGAACGCCCGTTTGATGGCCATCGTCACCGCCGAACCAACGGTATCAACCGCGACGACTGCGCACACGACCCTTGCGCACGAATCCTTCGTAATTCCGCATCACCAGCTGCGCCTCAAGCTGCTGCACCGTATCCATCGCGACGCCGACCACGATCAGCAGCGACGTGCCGCCGAAATAAAACTGTACGCCCAGGCCGTCCAGCACAAAGCGCCACATGTGAGTATCGAACCAGTTGCCGCCCATCCACACGGGCAAGTGCTGCAAATGAATTCCGGAAATCATCCATTCCGGAAGCAAGCAGACAATTGCCAAATAAATGCCGCCGACCAACGTAAGCCGCGAAAGTATGCGGTTGATATATTCCGACGTGTTCCGCCCGGGACGGATTCCGGGAACGAAGCCGCCGTTTTTCCTCATGTTGTCAGCCAACTCGGTGGGGTTGAAAATAATGCCCACGTAAAAGAAGGCGAAGAAAACGATCAGCGTCACATACACGACCGTGTAGAGCGGCTCGCCCCAGCTGATCATTCGGCCGAACGCCTGAATATGCGTCGAGCGATTCCCGAAAATCAGCGCGAACGTCTGCGGCGCGGTCAAAAGCGAGCTCGCGAAAATCGGCGGAATCACACCGCCCGAATTCACGCGCAGCGGAAGATAGGTCATCTGCCCACCCATCACCTTGCGCCCCATCACGCGCTTGGCGTACTGGACCGGAATGCGCCGCTGGCCGCCCTCGACGAACACGATAAAAGCGACCACCGCGAGCATGAGCACTAGCAAGCCGATGATGGCGATGGGAGTGAACGAGCCCCAATATTCCGTCTTAATCTTGTCCCAAAGATCCGACACGGCCGGCGGAAGCCCGACCACGATTCCCGTGAAAATGATGAGCGACATTCCATTGCCGATGCCGCGGTCGCTGATCTGCTCTCCAAGCCACATGATGAACGCCGAGCCGGTGGTCAACGTAAGCATCGTCATCAAGATGAATCGCAGGCCCGGATGATAGACGAGCGACTGCCCCTGCATGTTCTGCGCCTCGAGCGTGCGCGCGATGGCAAACGACTGAAACGCGCTGAGAATGATGGTGAGATAGCGCGTGTACTGCGTGATCTTGCGGCGGCCGAGTTCGCCCTCTTTCTGCAAACGCTCGAGATACGGCCAGACGACAACGAGCAATTGCAAAACGATTGACGACGTAATGTACGGCATGATGCCGAGAGCGAAAATCGTGAGCCGCCGAAGATTTCCGCCGCTAAAGAGATTAAAAATGCCGAGCGCCGAACCCTGGTACTGCTTGAACAGCTGTTCCAGAAGGTCGGTATTAATTCCCGGCGTCGGAATGTAGCTGCCCAGGCGATACACCGCCAGCAAGGCCAATGCAAACAGGACGCGTTTGCGCAGGTCAGGCGTGCTGAAGATGTTTCGAAAGGCTTCGAGCAGCTTTCTCATTTCAGAACTTCGCTGGTCCCTCCGGCTCGCGCGATTTTTTCCTCGGCCGACTTGCTAAAAGCATGCGCGCGAACCGTCAATGCAATCTTCAATTCACCATCACCCAAGATTTTCACGCGGTCGCGCACGGCGCGGACGATGCCGAGAGTATGGAGCGTCTCGGGCGTGACCGTGTCGCCGGCGGCGAAAGCATTGTTGAGGCTCTCGATGTTGACAACGGCGAACGACTTCGGGAACGGGCTCGAAAAACCGCGTTTCGGCAAGCGCCGGTGGAGCGGCATCTGGCCGCCCTCAAATCCCGGACGTCGCGAATAGCCGCGGCGGGACTGCTGTCCCTTATTGCCCGCGCCCGACGTCTTTCCCATCTTGGAACCCATGCCGCGCCCCACGCGCACTTTGCGATGGCGCGAGCCGCGCGGCGGTTTCAAGTTCGACAGTATCGGTACTTTGGCCATTGCCAGTTAGTCCTCAATAATTTTGACGAGATGGTGCACTTTCGCGATCATGCCGCGAACTTCAGGGGTATCCGGATGCTCGATCACCTGCTGCATCCGGCGGAAGCCGAGGCCGCGAATCGTCTGCCGCATGCCGCGCGGGCAGCCGATAAAGCTGACCACCCACCTGAGTTTCAACTTTCCGGGTTTCTTTTTTGTGGTCACCATAAAATTTTGGCCCTTCGATGAACAGGGCGACTAGGATGCCGGTTCTTCCGCTCCCCTGCCGCGCGATTCCGCGACGCGAGCCGCGTCCTTCAAATGCAGCAGGGCGTCGAACGTCGCCTTAATCACGTTATGCGGATTCGACGTTCCCAGCGACTTCGTCAGCACATTCTGGATTCCCGCGACCTCCATCACGGCGCGCACCGGACCACCGGCAATCACGCCCGTTCCTTCCGGCGCAGGCTTCAGCAAAACCTGCCCCGAGCCGTAAGAACCCAGGACCTGATGCGGGATGGTGGAACCCTTGAGGTTCAGCTTCACCATATTTTTCTTGGCCTGCTCGATCGCTTTGCGGATGGCCATGGGAACTTCGCGAGCCTTGCCCATGCCAAAGCCGGCGTGGCCGCCCTGGTCGCCCACAACAACGAGCGCCGAAAAGCTGAGATTCTTGCCGCCCTTCACAACTTTCGTGACGCGGTTGATCGAGACCACCTGATCCTTCAGGTTGGCCTGGTTAGCTTGCACGACGCGGCGAATCGAAAGCGTATCTTTGAGCTCTTGTTTCGACATAGTTTTCAGAACTGCAGGCCCGCCTCACGGGCAGCTTCAGCAAGCGCTTGCACGCGGCCGTGATACTGGTAGCCGCCGCGGTCGAACACGACTTTTTCGACGCCCTTGGCGCGGGCGCGTTCGGCGATGGCCTTGCCGACCACTTTCGAAGCCGCAATATTGCCGCCGCTCTTGATCGCGGCGCGCACTTCCTTGTCGAGCGAACTGGCGGAAACGAGCGTGCAGCCCGTGCCGTCGTCGATGACCTGAGCACGAATGTGGCGGCTCGAACGGTGAACGCACAGCCGCGGCCGCTCGAGGGTGCCGACAATCCTTTTGCGCATCCGCACATGAATGCGGCGGCGGTGCGCCTCGCGGGATAATCTTCGAACCGGAGCTGCCACTCTCGTTCTCCTTTTCCTGCCGATCTAGGTGTTGCCTAGGCGGCCGCCGTCTTGGCGCCAGCCTTGCCGGCCTTCTTCTTGAGCCGCTCGCCGGTGATGCGCACGCCTTTCTGCTTGTACGGGTCGGGTGGACGCAACTTGCGAAGATTCGCCGCAACCTGGCCGACTTGATTCTTGTCCGCGCCGGTGACCGTCATATGCGTCTGCTTCTCGATCGCGATCTGAATCCCATCGGGAATCGGGAACTCAATTGGATGCGAGTAGCCGAGAGCGAGAACCACGTTCTTGCCCTTGACCTCGGCGCGATAGCCGACGCCAACGATATCAAGGTCTTTCTTGAAACCCGAAGTGACGCCGGTGACGGCGTTGGCGACGAGCGCCCGCGCCAGGCCATGCAGCGCCCGAAATTGCTCCGCTTCGCGCTTGGCAACGAGAGTGCCGTCTTTCTGTTCGAACGTGATTCCGCGCGGCACCCCGACAGTCATCTTGCCCTTGGGTCCCTGCACTTCCACTGAGCCGTCCTTAATCTGAATCTTCACGCCCGACGGCACTGAAATGATCTTGTTTCCAATTCTCGACATGGCTCTATGAAACCCTCGTTTACCAGACTTCGCACAGATGCTCGCCGCCGACGCCTTCTTTTCGCGCCGACTGGCCGGTCATCAACCCACGGGGCGTGGACAGAATCGAAATGCCCATGCCGCCGACGACGGGACGAATTCCCGTCTTGCCGATATAGCGGCGCGAACCGGGCCGCGAAACGCGCTTCAGATCGGTGATCACGCAATGGCGGTCCGGCGTGTAGCGCAAAAAAACGCGCAGCGTTTTCTTGCCTTTCTCTTCCACAACCTTAAAATTCGCGATGTAGCCTTCTTCCTTCAGGATTCGCGACAGTTCAATCTTCATCTTCGAGGACGGCATTTCGACCCGTGGATGCTTGGCCATCGCGCCGTTGCGAATTCGCGTCAAAAAATCTGCAATGGGATCGGTAGTCATTCTCTCTTCCTTACCAACTGGCCTTTACGACGCCGGGAATTTCTCCCTTGAGCGCGAGGCCGCGGAAACAAATACGGCACATCTGGAACTTTCTGAGCGTGCCGCGCGCGCGCCCACAGATCCGGCAGCGGTTGCGCTGGCGAACCTTGAACTTGAGCTTGCGCTTTGTCTTCGCGATCTGACTGGTTCGAGCCATGCTCGTTCATTCTCCTTAGGTGGCGCCCTGGGCGCGGAAGGGCACGCCGAGCAGCTTCAGTAGCTCGCGCCCCTCTTCATCGCTGCGGGCCGTCGTGGTGATCGTGATGTTCATGCCCTTAATCTTGTCCACGCGCGTGTAGTCGATTTCCGGGAACACCAGTTGGTCCTTCAAACCCAGCGTGTAGTTTCCGCGCCCGTCGAACGAATTCGGCGGCAAACCCTTGAAATCGCGGACGCGCGGAAAAACAATCGCTGAAAGCCTGTCGAGAAACTCGTACATCCGCTCGCCGCGCAACGTAACCATGCAGCCGATGGGCATACCCTTACGAATCTTGAAATTCGCGATCGATTTCTTCGCGCGCGTGATGACCGGCTTTTGTCCGGCAATCTGCCCGAGTTCGATCGCGGCGGTATCGAGCAGCTTCACGTTCTGACTGGCTTCGCCGAGACCGATGTTCAGCGTCACTTTCGAAACGCGGGGCACGGCCATGGTGTTCTTGTAGCCGAACCGCTTCGCCAGCGCGGGAACAGCTTCCTTGCGATATTTTTCGTGTAGTCGGCTCGCCATCTCGAATTTGCCTCGACTCTAGGTCTCAAACGTCGTGTTGCAGCGGCGGCAGACGCGAACTTTCGTGCCGTCCGGCAGCGCGGTATGCCCCACGCGCGTGTGCTTTCCACATCCGGGACAGATCAACATCACGCTCGAAATGTGGATCGGGCCTTCCTTGTCGAGAATGCCGCCACGGACATTCTTTTGGGGGTTCGGCCGCGTGTGCTTCTTGATGATATTCGCGCGCTCGACCGTCACGCGGCGCTTCGCCCGATTGACGGAGAGCACTTTGCCCGTCTTGCCCTTGGACCGGCCCGCCATGACCTTCACCATGTCGCCATGGCGAATGCCCAGAATGTCTGGAGCTTTCGTTGTGTTTGTCTTTGGCATCGTTACCACACTTCCGGAGCAAGCGAGACGATCTTGGTGAACTTCTTATCGCGCAGCTCGCGGGCGACAGGCCCGAAAACGCGCGTCCCAATCGGTTCGTTCGCATCGTTGATCAGCACGGCCGCATTGTCATCGAACCGGATGTAGGTGCCATCCTTGCGCCGCTGCTCTTTCCTGGTGCGCACGACTACCGCCCGCACAACCACGCCCTTCTTGACTTGACCATCCGGTGTCGCTTCCTTCACAGCCGCCGTGATGATGTCGCCGAGGCCAGCGGTCAGCCCCGCATCTCCTCCCAACGGGAGTATGCATGTGATCTGGCGGGCGCCCGAATTATCGGCCACCGTCAGCCATGTCCGCATCTGAACCATTGTCGTGCTCCCCTATTCTTCCCAGTAGGCTCAGGCCACGCGCGTTGAGCGCTGCAAAACTTCCTTGAGCCGCCACCGCTTCAACTTCGAAAGCGGACGAGTGGAGACAATGCGCACCGTATCGCCGACACGCGCCTCGCCGGTTTCATCATGCGCATAGTATTTTTTGGCGGAGCGCACGACGCGGTGATAGAGCGGGTGCTGCGTCGCGCGCCGAACTTTGACGACGATCGTCTTCTGCATTTTCGAACTGGTGACTACGCCCACCAGCTCCTGCCTCGTTCCGCGTTCCTGGGCGCCGCTCTGAGCCGCCTGCGTTTCGTTCGCCATTAAGCCTTCCTCAATTCGATTGCTCGCAGGAGCGTCTTGACGCGCGCGAGATCTTTTCGCGCTTCCCGCATTTTCTTCAGTCCTTCGGCTTGACCCGCCGCGATCTGGAAGCGCAAACGGAAAACCTGCTCGGCCAACTCGCGCTGCTGGATTTCGAGCTCGTTCGCGTTCATCTCGCGGTATTTCTCGACTCTCCGCGCCATTAGAGCTCCTCCGCCCGGGTGACGAACTTGGTTTTGATCGGCAGCTTGTGGGAGGCAAGCGCCATGGCCTCGGTCGCCGCCGCGAGATCCACTCCCGCCATTTCAAACATGATGCGTCCCGGCTTCACGACTGCCACCCAGTGTTCCGGCGGACCTTTGCCCTTGCCCATGCGCGTTTCGGCCGGCTTCTTGGTGAAAGGCTTGTCCGGAAAAATGCGAATCCAAAGCTTTCCGCCGCGCTTGATGAAGCGCGTGATCGCCACGCGCGACGCTTCGATTTGACGGTCGGTGATCCAGGCCGGCTCCATGGCCTTAAGTCCGTAATCGCCAAACGCCAGCGCACCACCGCGCCACGCCTTCCCGGAGCGTCGGCCGCGCTGCTGCTTGCGGTACTTCACCTTCTTCGGCATCAACATAATGATTGACCCGTTTCCTTAAGCTTCCGCGCTCGCGGCAGCCTGCGCGCGTTGCGGTACTTTTTCGCCCTGATAGACCCAGCATTTCACGCCAATCAAGCCGTAGGTCGTGTGCGCTTCGGCCGTTCCGAAATCGATATCGGCGCGAAGCGTTTGCAGCGGCAACCGCCCCTGCAGGTACCATTCCTTGCGCGCGATTTCCGCGCCATTCAGGCGTCCGGCGACGCGCACCTTGATTCCTTTGCATCCGAAACGCAGGGCCGAATCAACCGCCTTGCGCATCGCGCGGCGAAATGCCACGCGCTTTTCCAGCTGCAGCGCAATTGATTCCGCGACGAGCGTGGCATCGAGTTCAGGGCGGTGCACTTCCTGAATATCAATGTGCACCTCGCGCTTCGTGCGCTTCTGCACTTCGCCCTTCAGCTTGTCGATTTCCGACCCCTTCCGACCGATAATGATTCCGGGGCGGGCGGTGTAGATCCGGACGACGAGTTTATTGGCAGCGCGTTCGATATCGATTCCGCTGATGCCGGCAGATTTCAGCCGGTCCTTTAGCTGCCTGCGCAGAATCACGTCTTCATGCAACAGGTCGGCGTATTCCTTCTTCGCAAACCAGCGCGACTTCCAACCTTTGTTGTAGCCCAGCCGAAAACCGTACGGATGTGTTTTCTGCCCCAAAACCGCCTCCTACTTCTTCTGCGCTTCTTTCGCGCGCTTCTCGATTGCCTTGCGAGCTTTCCGCACGGCGCCCTTCACACCCTTCGATGCCGCCGCTTCAGCCGCAGCCGCTGCCGCACGCGTTTCTGCTGCACGGCGATGTTCGGCCACCTGCACGACGATGTGGCTCGTCCGCTTCTGGTAACGGAATCCTCGCCCCATCGGCGCCGGACGCATCCGCTTCCACCGCGGCCCTTCGTTGACACAGCAACTGGTCACGAACAACGCGTCCACATCGAGCGACGCGCCCGCGTCATCCGCCTTGCGTTCGGCATTCGCGATGGCGCTGCGCAGCGTCTTCTCAATTTCCTTCGCCACGCGCTTCTTGGTGAAGCGCAGAGTCTGCAAAGCATCTTCCGCGCGCTGGCCGCGAATCAGATCAATCACCAGCCGCGCCTTTTGCGGCGAAACGCGTGAGAACCGGGTGTTCGCGAAACCTTCAATCTGACTTGGTTGTTCCGTAGCCATGTCGGTCGCCTAAGCTACCCCTTTCCGCCAGAACCCGAAGCACCGCCGGCAGGAGCCGCTGCCGCCCCTGCGGGAGCCGCCGCGGCCGCAGCCCTTTCCAGCGCAACCTTCACGCCGTGGCCTTTGAAACTCCGCGTCGGGGAAAACTCGCCAAGCTTGTGTCCCACCATCTGCTCGGTGATGTACACGGGGATGAATTTCCTCCCGTTGTGAACGGCGATCGTGTGGCCGACCATCTCCGGCAGAATCGTTGACCGGCGCGACCAGGTCTTCACGACCTTCTTTTCATTCCGCGTATTCATGGCCGTCACCTTTTCCTGCAGGTGACCGTCAATGAAGGGACCCTTCTTGAGTGAGCGCGGCATTGGTTCCCTATTCCTCCATCCGGCGCAGCTTCACCCACTGCGCGCGGCGAAGCTTGCGGAATCCCCGCACAGGACCCGATACACGATGTGATTTCGGGCAGAAGGGACACACAAACCGCGTCCCCTGGGCGTTGGGAATGTTTTCCACAATCACAGCCCAGCCGGGCCGGCAAATGCGAAACAAAATCTGCGGGGCGGGCGTGAGCCTCGACACGGCCTTGACTACCGGCTTGCTGACAGGCTTTACAACCGGCTTTGCGACCGGCTTCACAGCATGCCGGCGTGCCGTCTTCCGTGCCCGCGTCGTGCGCCTTGTTGTTCGCCGAGAAGTTCGAGTGGCTGTCATGAGAGTGCTCTCAGTTACCCGCCGCACCGGGTTCATTTTTTTGCTGCCCAAACCAATCCTTGAAAAACCTACGGCTTGCGCCGTTCGACAATCATCCGATCGCTCTTGCGCTTCTTGCGTGTCTTTGCGCCCAAAGTCGGAAAGCCCCAGGGAGTTTGCGGATGATTGCCCTTCACGCGTCCTTCTCCGCCGCCGTGGGGGTGATCCACCGGATTCATCGCCACACCGCGATTCGTGGGCCGCCTGCCATGCCACCGCGTGCGTCCGGCTTTTCCGTACGTCACATTTTCGTGATCTAGATTTCCGAGCTGGCCGACCGTGGCCATGCAATCCACGCTAAATTTTCGGGTTTCTCCGGAAGGCAATTTGACCAACGCAAAATCGCCTTCTTTGCTCAGAAGCTGCGCCGCGCCGCCTGCTGCGCGGACCACTTGCGCGCCTTTGCCGGGAAAAAGTTCGAGATTATGAACCATCGTGCCGGGCGGAATGTGGCGAATCGTCAAGGCATTTCCCGGGAGGATGTCCGCACCCTCGCCATTCTGTACCGTCATGCCGACTTCGAGCCCGATCGGTTGCAGGATGTAGCGCTTCTCGCCGTCTGCATAGTGCAGCAGTGCGATGCGCGCCGAGCGGTTCGGATCGTATTCGATGGAGGCGACCTTCGCCGGGATTCCAATCTTCTCGCGGCGGAAATCAATCGAGCGGAACCGGCGCGCGTGTCCGCCACCACGGTGCCACGAAGTGATTTCTCCATGGGAGTTGCGGCCGCCCGTGCGCTTCTTCGATTCCGTCAGAGACTTTTCCGGCGTGTCCTCGGTGATTTCGCTCTTATCGAGCATCGTCAGGAAGCGCCGCGACGGTGTGTAGGGTTTAAATGTTTTCAGTGCCATCTTTTCCTCGTGCCTTCGAAAGGGCGCCGCCGCCCGCTCGCCTTACTGGAACTACAAATTCTCCGCGTACTCGATCATTTTTTCGCCGGGCGCCAGCTTCACGTACGCTTTTTTCCAGTCGCTGCGAAATCCTTCGGCGCGTCCCCGGCGGCGAAACTTGCCGTGATAAATCGCGGTGCGTACTTTGTCCACTTTCACCTTAAAGATTCGCTGCACCGCTTCCTTGATCTCCGTTTTCGTGGCGTCGTGCACGACCTCGAATACGACGGTGTGCTGCGTCTCCTTTACCCCGAGTCCCTTCTCAGTGATGATCGGACGCCGAATCACTTCGTAGAGTCTGGTCGCCATCGACTAGTCCTTTTTCGCCTTGTGCTGAGCCTTCGCCTTCGGCTTCGCACTCTTCGCGGCAGCGGGCTTCTTCACCTTTTTCGGCGCAGCTTCTTTTTTCGCGTGAGCCTTCGCCGGCGCCGCCTTCTTTTCAGGCGCAGCTGCCTGGGGCGCGCTCGGCTCCGCGGCCTCGTCGGACTTGACCGCGGAAAGCGAGCGGCTCAATTTCTCCGCTGCTTCGCGGGAGAGCATGATCCGATCGTGCCGAAGCAGATCGTAAGGACCAAGTGACCGGGCCGGTATCAGCGTCACGCCCTCCAAATTGCGGCTGGCGCGTTCGAGATTCACGTTCGCGCCGGTCGCGACCAGTAGGATGGTTCGGGTCTCGGCATCCAGCTTCGAAAGCGACTGGCGGAACGGCTTGGTCTTGTGCGAATCGAGCGTCCAGCCATCCACGACGGTCATTTTTTCTTCCGCCAATTTGGAGGACAGCGCCGAGCGCAGCGCGCCCACAATCATTTTCTTTGGCAGCGCGTAGTCATACTTTCGCGGCACCGGGCCATGAACCGTACCGCCGTGCCGCCATAGCGGCGACCGGATGGAACCGATGCGCGCGCGGCCTGTGCCCTTCTGCTTCCAGAGCTTTCGGCCCGCGCCGCTCACTTCGCTCTTGTCCTTGGTCTTGTGGGTTCCGGAGCGCTTTCCCGCAAGATAGTGGCGAACGGTCTCATGCAAAAGGCTCTGGTTCACCTTCACAGAGAACACGTCGTCGGCCAGATCCACCGTGCCGACTTTCTTGCCTTCGAGATTTCTCACGTCCACAACGGGCATCGTCGTCTCTCTCGTTCAGCGAATCTTCTTGGCCCTGCGAATAATGATGTAGCTGCCGGCCGGTCCGGCGACGGAACCGCGCACGAGCAACAAATTCTCGTCGGAATCAATTTTGATCACGCGCAGATTCTGCGTCGTCTTGCGCTCGTTTCCCATATGCCCCGGAAAATGCTGGCCCTTCCACACGCGCGAAGGGAAAGAGCTCGCGCCGATGCCGCCCGGCGCGCGATGGAACATCGAACCGTGCGACGCTTCTCCGCCGCGATAGTGCCAGCGCTTCACGCCGCCCTGAAACCCTTTGCCTTTGCTCACGCCGCTCACGTCCACGTATTCGCCGACTTTGAAGCCGTCCACTAGGACGCGGTCGCCAACCTTCGTTTCGTCCTTGGAATCCTCGATGTGCATTTCCCCGAGATATCTCATCGGCGCGACGTTGGCTTTCTTGAAATGGCCGGTCATGGCTTTGTTCACGCGCTGCGGCTTGATGAATTCGACCAAGCCGAGCTGCACGGCGTCGTAGCCGTCCTTGTCCTTCGTCCTGCGCTGCGTGACCACGCACGGGCCTGCTTGCAATACGGTGCACGGGACGGCTGTGCCATCGTCGGCGAAGACTTGCGTCATCCCCAACTTGATTCCGAGTATTCCGTTGACTCCCATGTCTCTCGCTCTTTCCTTCTGAACTACTCGAGTTACTTCGTGCTGTGTTCGCGCCCAAAAGCTTTGATTTCGACGTCCACACCCGGCGGCAGATCGAGCTTCATCAACGCGTCCACCGTATCCGGCGTGGGCTCGAGAATGTCAATCAGCCGCTTGTGCGTGCGCATTTCAAACTGCTCGCGCGATTTTTTGTCCACGTGCGGTGACCGCAAAACCGTCCAACGGTTGATCACAGTTGGCAGCGGAATCGGGCCGGCAACGTCCGCGCCGGTGCGCTTCGCCGTGTCCACAATTTCCCGGGTGGATTGGTCCAGGATGCGGTGATCGTACGCCTTCAAACGAATCCGAATTTTTTCTCCGTTGGACATGATTTACTCGATGATCTCGGCGACGGCGCCTGCGCCCACCGTGTGGCCGCCTTCGCGGATCGCGAACCGCAATCCCTTTTCCAGCGCTACCGGCGTGATCAACGTGATCTCCGCACTCACGTTGTCTCCCGGCATCACCATCTCCACTCCCGCCGGCA
>Ga0210394_10000218_pt1 | contig 135504 bp, 124 predicted proteins | sample IncBWC12MmetaG_FD_160121 | JGI IMG/M metagenome (GOLD analysis project Ga0210394, IMG submission 160121) | Forest soil microbial communities from Barre Woods Harvard Forest LTER site, Petersham, Massachusetts, United States - Inc-BW-C-12-M | ecosystem: Environmental > Terrestrial > Soil >...
TCCCACTCCGACGAAGCGCAAATTCCCTGGGGCGTGTTGGGATTGGAGTTCCGGCAGGAAAAAGCAGTCTTCAGTTCAATTGCACCTCGCGGCCCCGACGCCGCCAATGAGCTGGTTCAGAGCGGCTACCGTATCGCGCAGCGAAATTGCTTTCGCTGCCACAACATGGGTAACGAAGGCGGGACCAAGGCAGGACGCCCGTGGTTGGTGCTATCGGCGTGGGCTACGGCTTCACCAGACTACTTCGCCGCCTACGTGCGCAACCCGCAATCGAAGAATCCGCAAGCGCATATGCGCGGCAATCCTGACTACGACGACAAAACGATCGCTGCTCTCATCGCCTATTTCAAAACGTTTTCTTCTTCGCCGGAGGAGCAGGAGAAAGAGAAACCGTGACGCTGCGCATGGCCAAGATGCTCCTGGTCTTTGCTGTCGCGGTTTTCTATTCCCTCTTGGTTCTTAACAACACCACTGATTACGACTCGAACTATCAGTTCGTCCGTCACGTCCTGATGATGGATTCGACCTTCCCAAACAATCGCGGCATGTGGCGCGCTCTAAATTCGCCGGTGTGGCACACGTCTTTCTATTTGTCGATCATTGCATGGGAAATCGTTACGATGATTCTCTGCTGGTGGGGCGGAGTGAACTTGGCACGCTCGCTCCGCGGAACTTCACAAGCATTCCATCAATCGAAGCGCGTCGCGATCGCCGCGCTAACCTGCGCTCTACTGATGTGGTTGGTCGCCTTTCTCAGTATCGGCGGCGAGTGGTTTCTGATGTGGCAGTCGAAAACCTGGAATGGCCAGGAAGCAGCCTTCCGCATGTTCACTGTTGTTGGCATCGTGTTGCTGCTCGTGACCCAACCGGAAAGCGAAGGCCAACGTTAGCTTTGAGCAACGGGCGGCTCTTTTCCGCGCGCGTGAAATGCGAACCACAGCAGGCCCGCAATCAAATACGCGAGATAGATAAAAGGCAGTTTTCCATAAGGCCCCTCGGGCACGGGGTAGAGATTGCCAACCAACGCCAGCAGCATCGCGAGGCCAGCCAGCCAGGGGACGATCCGCGCGCCAGGTCGACAAAGGCCATGGTCGCGCAAGTATCGTGGAAGAGCGACGCAGACCAGCGCATAAGCCACGATAAACCCGTAAGTCGCAAGCGATCCCAGCCAGCCGTAAACGTCGAGGCCGCTCGCCCCGCGTGCAGCCAGCACCGCCACGGGCAGCACCGCTGCGATGCCAGTGATGATCACTGCGCGACTGGGTGTCTGATTGAAAGCATGGGTGGCGCGCAGCGAGCCGTGCGCGAGTCCGTTGTGCGCCATCAACAGCAGCACGCGAGCCGCCGCTGTAATGCACGCGAGAGTTCCAGCAAATAAGCTGACCAATGCCCCGACATCGATCAGCGCTCCCAGAATCGGGCTGCCGGCCACCCGCGCAAGCACATGCATCGGAGCCTGGCTCGTGCCCAGATCTTCCCCTGCGTTGTGAAAGCCCAGCACCTCGGCATATGCACAAAGTGTGAAAAATGCCCCCGCAAGAATCGCGCTTTGAATAACCGCACGGGGAATTGCTTGCAGCGGATTGCGCGCTTCCGAGCCAAGAGTAGTCGCGCTTTCAAACCCAACAAAACTGAACAGGGCCAGCACCAATCCGAGCCGCAGTCCGCTGCCAGTCATGCCGCGCAGATGAAGTTGGTCCCAGTCCCAATGCCAGCCGTGGCGCAGCAGCAACAAAACTACGACGATTAGAATTACCGTCACCGAGACAGCTTCGATCCAAAGCATGAGCCGCGCCGAAATTTTTACATCGCGATAGGCGATCCAGATCGATATGCCCGTGACCAGCAAGGCTAGGAACACTGCTGAGTAGACCTCGCCCGGGGCGCGATGCAGCAACAGATTCGCATAATGGTAGAAACCGCCAATCACACTCGATCCGGTCGCCACGTATGCCAGCAGCAAACTCCATGCGACCGTCGCGCCCAGCCATGGAGGCAGGGTCATCGACGCATAGGTATAGAGCGAACCGGGAGAAGCGGAAATGCGAGCGTAGCGGCCGATGCAGAGCGCCACGAGCAGGACAGCCGCGGTCGCGAGGACATATGCGAGCCATGTGCCATTGCCCGCAAGCGCACACACCAGCGGAATTGTCGCCGCCGGCGTGGTGGTTGGGGCCATCGTGGAGACAGATTGCGCGAGCGTCTCCATGGGAGAAAGAATCTCGCAGCGCAAACCGTAGTCCATTTTTTGCAAATGCTCCATCTCGATTTGCGTCATACATCGGGGTTCCTTCCGCGACTTGAGTTGGGGGATTGTACAACACTGTCACACGAAAGCCCGACCGGGGAGGAGATTGGGTAGTTAGTCAGTTTGAAAAGCAGCGGTGCACTCCTCCCATCGACGTCATGCCGCCAAGCTGAGCCACCACTGTTTTTCTTTCTGGTTTCTTTTTGTATGCTTCACGGTCCGATGTTTTCGTCTAGAAGCATCTATGTTGGGTTTCCTAGGGTTTTGAATTTCGGTGGTGCAATTTGGCTTGCGCCGGGCCGGTCAAGCGGGAGAAGGGCACGCTGCTTTTCAAACTGACCCACTACCGGAGATTGCGAAAAGAACGAGCCCCAAGAGGCGGTGTATCATCTTGCAACGCCCGCCAGTGCGTTGAACGCTGCCTTTAAGGAGGAACATCCGCTCCATGAAACTGGATAAACAACGATTGCAGAGCTTACCCAAGGTGCTCTTACATGAGCACCTGGATGGTGTGCTGCGGCCGCAAACTATCATCGAGTTGGCAAGAGATACGAAGTACACGGGGCTTCCAACAGCGGATCCTGAGGCATTGGCGCAGTGGTTTCATCGCGGAGCGAACCAGGGAAGTCTGGCGAAGTACCTGGAAGGTTTTGCGCATACGATTGCCGTGATGCAGACTGAAGAAGCTCTGGAGCGTGTCGCGTATGAGCAGGCTGGAGATTTAAGCAAGGACGGAGTGGTTTATTTTGAAACCCGCTTTGCGCCCGTCTTTCACACGCAAAAGGGATTGACCCACCAGCAGATCGTCGGCGCAGTGTTAAAGGGCCTGGAACGCGGCCGCAAGGATTTTGGAATTACTTCCGGCTTGATCATCTGCGCGATGCGCAACCGGCATGAATCGCTTGAAATGGCGGAACTGGCGGTGGATTTCCGGTCGCGCGGCGTTGTGGGCTTCGATCTTGCCGGAGAAGAAGGCGGTTACCCGGCCAAGAAACATGTGGACGCTTTTCACTATATTCAGCGGGAAAATTTCAATATCACGATTCATGCCGGGGAAGGCTACGGGAAGGAATCGATCTGGCAGGCGATTCAGTATTGCGGCGCACATCGCATTGGACACGGAACGCGGCTGATCGACGACATCGCAGTCGTCGGCGGCAAGGCCGTAAAACTCGGCGACCTTGCCCAGTATGTGCTCGACAAAAGGATCCCGCTGGAAATATGCCTCATCAGCAACGTGCATACCGGCGCCACGCCGAGCCTTGCCGAACATCCTTTCAAAATTCTCTATCAGGAAAAATTCCGCGTCACGCTGAATACCGATAATCGATTGATGAGTTATACCTCGATGACGCAAGAATTTGAAGCTGCGGCTGACACGTTCGGTTTGTCGATGGATGATTTCGAGAAGATCACGATCAATGCGATGAAGAGCGCTTTCCTGCCCTATAGCGAGCGTATTAATTTCATCTATTCCGTTATCAAGCCGGGTTACGCCAAGGCCCGTAAGGCGATGGGACCGTCGACTTAGGCGAGATCACGCTGACAGCATTGCTAAAGTTTCCGCCAGCACAAGCGTTCCCTTCGCGATATCTTCTGGAGACGCATACTCATCGGGGCGGTGACTGTATCCGTTTCGACATGGAATAAAAAGCATCGCGGCAGGAGCGATGCGCGCCATAAACAGTGAGTCGTGGTAAGCGCGGCTCACCATCGGAGTAAATTTAAGTCCGTATTTCGTGCATGACCGTGAAAGCGCATCGATTACAAACAGCGCGCAATCGCCGGGAGCGTCGGCATTGAGCACCTCGGTTTCAATCGACACCCTTCGTTTCGCCGATATCGTTTTACAAGCGAGATCCAATGCGTGCATCACCGCGTCGCGCCGTTGAAGGTCGGTATCACGAATATCAGTGCTAAGACGAACCTGGCTGGGAATACTATTTACCGCGCCGGGAAAGACTTCGCAGATGCCGACCGTCGCTACTGTATCGGTCGCTCCGCTGGAAAGCGCCGCGTTCTCGATCGCCAGAATCAGCTCCGCGGCTGCGCAAAGCGCATCGCGGCGATCGGGCATCAGGACTCCGCCAGCGTGTCCACCGGCGCCCTCAATCGAAATGCGCAAGCTCGCAGGAGCTGCGATCTTCGTCACGATGCCAAGAGGAATGCCTTCGCGTTCCAGCAGCGGGCCTTGCTCGATATGCAGTTCGACAAACGCTTTGTAATAGCCGTTCGGCAACTTCACTTCTTTGAGTTTGCCTTTGAAACCTGCAGCGGCACGAACATCCTCTACTGACGCACCATCGCGGTCGATTAATGTTTGGGCTGCATCCGGCGAAAGCGTCCCAGAAAGTAACCGGCTTCCGAGGCATCCGATGCCGAACCGCGTTGGTTCTTCCGCAGTAAATACCAGTAGTTCAATCGAGCTTCTCGGACGAAACCCGCCGCGCTGCAGAGCCCGTATTGCCTCCAGACCTCCCAGCACTCCAACCACGCCATCGTATTTGCCTGCGTTCGGTATCGCGTCGATGTGCGATCCGGTGCCAACCGCAGGCGCACTCTCATCAGAACCATTCCAACGGGCAAAGGTATTTCCGATCGAGTCAGAACGAACCGTCAGTCCCGCTTCGTCGCAACGCGCTTTCAACCACGCGCGGGCTCTGAGGTCTGCTGGCGTGAAAACGATACGCGTCACCACCGGAGCTTCTGCTTCAGAAAATGTCGCGAGGGTTTCTATTTCGGAAACCAGCAACTCGCCGTCGATCTGCAAATTCATGGCTATGCGCCTACCCAGGGATGGCGATGGAAATCTTTGTAGATAAGATATTTCGCGGGAACTTTGCCGATCGCTCCGAACCACTGCGGACACCACGGTCCCATCCAGATGAAGTCGCCAGCCGTGACCGGATACCAGCAGTCGTCGAGCCGGTAGATTCCGCCGCCTTCGAGCATGACCAGTCCATGCTCCATCACGTGCATTTCGACCATACTTAGCGCCGCTCCCGGCTGGTAGACCATCGTGTTCACCGCGAAGTCAAAACTCATCTCGTCGGGGAGCAGGCACTTCAGCTGCAACGCAGGATCATCGTCAAGCGGGCGCGACGAAACCGTGTTTTCACTGGATATGATCAGCTGCGGCGCAGCGGTCGCATCCAGAGCCTGGTACGGCTTCTCGATCACCACCACCCGGCTCACCTTCGTCCCCGATACACGATGGGGCAGCCCCTGAGGAAAATACGCATAGCCGCGCGCGCCGAGCTTGCTCGCTTTGCCCTTCACTTCCACATTCACGCTGCCTTCGATCACAAAGACGAAGCGCTGTGCCAATGTGTTGCCAAGTTCTCCGCCCTCCTCGAACTCGGCCGTGTACTCGGTAAATCGAGCTCCCGCCGCCGGACCTATATGAACGATTGCCGAGCAAGCCTTCATTCCCGGCATAGTGGTGCGCACAAATGTGTCGGCGGTGAGCAGCAAGTGATTGCTGCGATGTGAACTGCGTGTCTGGCCAAGATTATGCAAGGCCCATCCTCTCTTGAAGCACAGTCGAAGACGCGAGTTGATCGAGCAACTGCAAGCCGCAATCGATTGCCTTCTCTACATCCTCAACTGCAACCGATTCGAAAGGGTCATGGCTTATCCCGCCCGGAGTTCGCAGGAAAATCATAGCCGCGGGAATTTTTTCCGCCATAATCATCGCATCGTGGCCTGCGCCGCTCATCATTCGATGAGGCAAGCATTCGATTGCTTTCATCGATTGCTCGATTTCATTCACGAGGAACGAATCCATTGGCACAGCCCGTTGTTCGAGCAGCACCCTCCATTCGATTGTGAGTCCTCGGCGGTCCGCGATTCCCTTCGCCTGGCCTACGAGATCATTAACAGCCTGAATTCGAATTTCGTCCGCAACGTGGCGGACATCGAGCGTTAGTTTTATCTCGCCCGCAATCACGTTGATGGCTCCGGGCTTGGCTTCGATTCTTCCCACCGTCGCCACTAAACCAACGGTGTCTCGAGCCCTGCACTCGACTGCGGCAATCCACTCCGCAGCAGCAGCAAGAGCATCGTAACGAAGATTCATTGGCGTGGTACCGGCATGGTTGCTGCGGCCGAAGAATGTGAACTGCAAACGGCTCTGCCCCACAATTGAATCAACAGTAGCGAGCGGCAGGCCGAGGTTCTCAAGGACAGGCCCTTGTTCGATGTGAAACTCAATGAAACCCAAATAGTCATTCGTCAAACAGACCTGAGGGATCTCTGCCGGGTTAAGACTGAAGTTCTCAACCGCCTTTCGTACAGAAATCCCGCACGCATCCTCACTGCCTAGCAGTTCTTCATCGATGCGCCCCACCAGCGCCCGGCTGCCGATGAACGGAACACCAAATCGCACTCCCTCCTCTTCCGAGAATCCGACAACTTCGATTCCGAAGGGAAGCTTGCGCCCGTTCAGAGCCTCCAGCAAGCTGACGGCGAGTACCACGCCGAGCATGCCATCGTAAGCTCCAGCATCCGGCACCGTGTCGAGATGCGATCCAATCATCAGTTTCGGAGCGCCGGATCGAATACCTGGATACAACGCTCGTAAATTGCCGGCCGAGTCTATGTGAACCGGAACGCCAAGGGGTTCAAGCCAGCAAGCGATCTCGCGATGGCAATCGACCATCGGCGGAGAAAGAAACGTGCGCCGCAAACTGCCCTGATCTTCCGAAAACGAAGCCAGCCTTTGGCACCGTACTAGCGCCTCTTCGGCGCGCTTTCGGTTCTCGCCGCTCTTCATCGCGCGTCTTTGCATTTCGGAGGTTGCCGCCATGGTTCGAACAGACGCAATCGCTCTCAAGCTTCGCGGATGAGCTTCGCTGCTACCCAGCCAACGAGCACGAACGCTACCAATATCTCCCAGGCATAACTGTTGCCATAAGTCGCCACGGGGAAATGATTGCTGATCATGATAAAGACAACAGGAACGGCCATGAAAGTATTGTGTTTGGAACGTAGCTTGGCTTGAGCGCCAAGAAACACGTCGAATGGGCTTCCCGATGCAGCTGCGGCGATTATTTTGCGCTGCGAGGGAAGAATGCGAAACCACACATTGGCGGTCATGATCGTTCCGAGCATCGCCCCCACGTGGATGTACGCGGCGCGACCGCTGAGCACGTGCGCCAGTCCCCAGGAGATTGCCGCAATCGCGATCAAACCAAAGCTCGCAAACACGGCTTCATATCTGCCCAGGGACGATCGTGCGGCCAGATCGTAGATGAGCCATCCCCCAGCCAACACTGCCAGCCCGATTGCTATGCCCGTTGCCTGGGTGATGTTCGCTACATCTGTGTCGATCAACCCAGCGCTCGAGTAATAGACCAGAAAAAGCAACACCATTCCGCTCAGCCACGTCATGAGTGCTTCCCATCGGAACCATCGGACTTGCACGGCCGGAACTCCGAGAGATTTCTGCTTCGTAACCGCGTAGAATCCTCCGCTGTGCACCATCCAAACCTGCAGCACTGCTCCTTCTGCCGCGGCTTTCTTTTCCAGCTGTCCAAATTGGCCGTCGAGCCATGTGAAGTAATAGGTTTGTCCAACCCACATGATGGCAGCGAAAACATGGAACCAACGTATACCCATGTTGAGCCATTCTCGGATTGAAGAAGTCAACGTGCGAACTCCTCGCGCTGTTCTATGTATCGCTCAGCTTCCGCGGTACGTTGTATACCCATTCGGACTCAGCAGCAACGGAATGTGGAATCGGCATTCGCCTTCTTTTACGCGGAATGTAATTTCGACGACAGGATAGAGCGCGTCGACCATCTGGCCTGCGAAGTAATTCGCTGTGTCGAAAGCTAAGCGGTAGAAACCTGGCGCGAGATTGTATTCCTCGGGCAGCAACTGATTGCAACGTCCGTCCTGATCCGTGTGTCCCGATGCCATCAGCCGCCAACTGGAAGCCTCTTGCTTCTCTAGCCGCACTGCGACATCCCGCGCCGGCTTACCCAGAGCGGTATCCAGAACATGCGTCGAGACGCCCTTCATACCTGAAGCCATTTTTTTAGTCTAAGCTGTGTGATTTGCCGCTGTTGCTCCGCCGCCTCGTGAAGTTCAGTCGCCACGTCATGCCCTAACCGACGTTGAAGTATTTCCAAAATTTCCGGAGCAGACTTTCCTGTGGCGCAGACAATAAAGATGCGCCCGAACTTCTCTTCGTAAGTACGATTGCCTTCGGCCAAAGCGATCTTAACTGCATCGCCGGCCTCGGTGACTTTTTCCTGCTCTTGCCGCGACCATGCGACGGAGCTCTGAGTTCCACCCTGTGTCTTCGACTCGCCGATTCGCGGATGGCTATTAAAAGCTTCAATCCAGTCCGCTTCCTTCAAACTTCGCCACGTTTCGTCGGACGCCGCCATCAGAGCAGCCTCGTCCTTGAACGGTCTTCGCGCTGCCATCTCATGCGCCCATCGCTTTGAACCGCCACAAGCCAAAATCTGGACCTCCGCTATGTCACCGGGAGCATGATTCCAGCGCGCGAGAACATTACTCACGTCGTTCGCGTCTGCCAGCAAATTAAGAAATTCTGCGACAAGATTACCTGCGACCGCCGCGCGATATTTGGCAGTGGATCGAATATCGTCGATGGGTTTGATTTCGGCGATTGCCGTATTACGAGCTAGCCGTATCAGCGACTCGTCGATAATCTTCCCGTTCACGATGCGTTCCGTCTCCCTGAGGCGAAGCGGAACCGGTGCCACGCTCCCTAGAGCGATGCGCACGTCTTCGATGGTTTCGCCAGGCCCCGTGACCGCAACCCGCCCTAGCGCCGCCATACAAACTTTTGAAATCGCCTGAGCGTTTCGGCTTCCAACTTTTCGCGAGTGGCAAACATATCCTGAAAATTTTCTCGGGAGAGAAATAGTCTTTATCAACTCATCAGGAGCAAGCCTCATTTTTTTGTAGCCCGTGTGAAAGCCCGCATAAGGTAAACGGCGCTCGCCTCGAACCGACACTAGAATCAGTTCCGCATCGTAGGCGAGCAGCGTGGGAAGCGAATCCGCCGCTGGCGACGCGTTTACGATGTTCCCTCCAATGGTTCCCCGATTCTGATTGGCGATTCCGCCCGTCCAACTAGCGCCGCGCGCCAGCATTGAAAATTCTCGCGCAATCACTTCGTGTTCACGAATATCGGTATAGGTCGATCCCGCCCCGACGCGAATTTCATCCGGCAGAACCTCAATCCTTCGCAACTCCGGCAGATTCCAGACACTCACCAGCTTTCGCGATGGCAGTTTCCCTGCCGCGTATTGCACCATAATGTCCGTGCCGCCTGCGATCGGAAGCCACTCACCGGGACTGCGCGCCAAAAGTGCCACCACGCTCGGCAAGTTGCCAGGTGCAATCAGCTCGTAATCCCGCGGATCAGCCCTCATCTCGACCTCATGAGGATGACGTCGTCTCCGCGCGCCTTGCCGCTCTTGCCACAGCTTCGAAAATCTGAACGTAGCCTGTGCAACGGCACAGATTGCCGGATAGCCCTTCCCGTATTTCTTCGAGCGTGGGATCCGGCTTCTTCTCCAGAAGATGACAGGAGGCAAGAATCATTCCGGGCGTGCAAATGCCGCACTGCGCTCCCCCGCATTCCAGAAAAGCCTCCTGCAGCGCATGCAGTTGCGCTTCCTGCGCTAACCCTTCAATGGTGACGACGTTCGCGCCCTCGGCTTGCAGCACCGGAACAAGACAACTATTCACCAGCGAGCCATTCATCAACACCGAGCACGATCCGCATTCGCCCTCGCCACATCCTTCTTTCGCGCCTGTCAATCCTAGTTGTCCGCGTAGGACGTCAAGCAAACGTTCCATCGAAGACGCGCGAACCACCCTTTGTTCGCCGTTTACAGTGAACGAAATCTCGGACTTAACGTGATTCTCCGAAGAATGGATCATCGCGCTTCGCTCGCAATTTCAGATTCAATAGCAGACGGCTGTGCCGTAAGCGCCTCAAAAATGTCCTCTGGCAGCAATGGAATCGAATCGAAAGGAACACGCAATGCATCCTCGATCGCGTTCAGAATCGCCGGCGCCGGCCCATCCATCGGAAGCTCACCAATTCCCTTCGCGCCAAAGGCGCCGTGAACATTGCCCAGTTCTTCGAAGAACACGCGAATCGGAGGAAGATCGCTGGACGTTGGCATGATGTAATTTGTCATCTGGTTATTCTGCATGCGTCCCTTTTGCCAGATGACCTTTTCGTACAAAGCAAATCCGATACCCTGAGCCACTCCGCCCACAATTTGCCCAATCGCAAGCACCGGATGAAGCACTCTGCCTACTTCCTGCAGCGCGACAAAATCCTTCACCGATACGCTATAGGTAGTCAGGTCAACCGAAACTTCTGCGATGTAAACCGCCCAGGAATATGCGGCGTAGGCTTCGCCCCGATATTTTTGATCGTCCCAAAAAATGCCCGGGGGCGGCTCATATTGCGCCCAGGAACGCAGTTGCCTATGTTCGCCTATGTAGCTTCGGCAAACTGCGCGGAATTCGTCCGCTGAATAAGAATCGCCGATCAATCCCACCGCTCTCAGGGTCTGCTGAATTCCTCGCGCCGCGGATTCGACCAGCTTTCCAACCACCATCACCGTGCGCGACGCAACTGTCGGCCCGCTGTTCGGCACCTGCATCGTATCCGGTTGAGCTATGGTGACGTCTTCGTAGCGCAGCCCCAACGTCTCAGCGGCAATTTGACAAAGAACCGTTTTCGTTCCCTGACCAAATTCCGTACTCGACACCAGCACGCGAATCCCGCCGTCGGCGCACCCTTCGACGCCAACCACAGAACTCAAATAGCGCTCGCCCGAACCGGTAAAACCCGCGCCGTGTAGAAAGGCCGCAATACCGATTCCTTTTTTCATTCTCCCAGTCCCAGGTCGATTTTCTCTCGCGAACCGTTCTCTTTTCGCGTGATAGTCCGAAAGGCTGAGCGCTCGCTCGAGCAGTTTGTCGAGATCAATCGGTTCACGGATGACTTGTTCAGTGGCCGTCATCTCTCCCGGCATCAAGAAGTTTCGACGCCGGATCTCAATCGGCGAAAGCCCTACCACACGCGCGATCCGGTCCATATGCCGTTCAATGGCAAATAAACTCTGAGGCGCACCGAAGCCGCGAAATGCTCCGTGCGGCGGCGCATTCGTGGCGACTGCTTTGCCGCCGATCCGTACACTCGGCCAATAGTACGGACCGCCAGCATGGATCAAGCCGCGCGATAGAACTACGGAAGACAACGTCGCATACGCCCCGCCATCGATGGTGAACTCAATTTCTCCGCCAAGAATCTTCCCTTCTGCGCTTACCGCCGTGCGGTGTCGCGTCCGCGAGGGATGCCGCTTCGTTGTGGCGGCCATATCTTCCGCGCGGTCGTAAACCATCTTCACCGGTTTGCCTGACTTAATCGCCAACAGCGCCGCGTGCGCCGCGATCATCGACGGATAGTCCTCCTTGCCACCGAAAGCGCCGCCAGTCTCCATTTGCACGACGCGAACTTTTTCCGCAGGCAGGCTGCACAGCGCCATCAAAGCCTTGTGCACGTAAAAAGGACACTGCAACGAGCCCCACACTGTGATGCCCTGATCGGCACCGTAGGAGGCAATCATGCCGTTGTTTTCTATGTAAAGCTGTTCCTGCGCTCCCGTCCTATATACGCCTTCGACAATGTAAGCGGCCTTCGACCAAACCTCCTCGACATCGCCTTTATCGATGCGATACGTCTTGAAAACATTGTCGGAGCCCCAAACGATTTCGGAGCAACTCTCGCTTTCTTCAATCGTGAAAATGGCGGGGAGAGATTTACACTTGATCGACACCGCCTCAACCACTTTTCGAAGAGCATACCGATCCCGGTGGGCTAACAGGAGTACCGGTTCCTCGGGGTGGTTCACGAATTCGCTCGCCAGGCACGGCTGATCGTCGCCGATGAGCGCGATGCAATTCTTCCCCGGAATATCTTTCGCGGATACGATCACGAACTCGTCCCAGGCAATTCCGGGGCCGAATTCGATCCTCTCGATTTTGCCTCTGGGAATCTGACTGCGAACCGTCGCGCCGTAGAGCATGTCCGGCAAAACCATATCGTCGATGTAGCGGGCTTGTCCGGTTACTTTTTCGCGGCCTTCTTTGCGCGGGACCGCCGAACCGACGATGCGCTCACTATTCATGATTCGCTGTCTGCGAGATGTCGCAATTTCCTTATTGTCGTGCGTAGATGGGATAGTTTAGCCGACAACCCTGCCCCTGTTGGCTGAAATTCGTTGTGAGTCGCTGATCAAAAAAACGCATAAGATCAATCGTGGTTCGAATTTGCCGCGGCCAGCCTGACCTCGCGGCCCATCGGCGGTCCCGGAAACTTGCCCTCAACAAAAACAGGCTTCCCCCTTAGATAGGTGGCCTTCACGACGCCTCGAAGTTTTTCTCCAAGGTATGGAGAGACGGGGTGGCGATAATGCAGCCGCCCCTCCGTTACGACGAAGTCACTATAGGAATCGAATACGACAAAGTCGGCGTCGAAGCCGGGCTCAATTTTTCCGTTGTGCATATGGCAGCCGGCGAGCTGCGCCGGCTTCTCGGCCATCCATAGCGCAACATCGAGCAAAGTAAATCCGCGCCCGCTGGCTTCGGTCCACATCAGCGGGAGCGCCAACGAAAGACTCGATATCCCTCCCCAAGCCGTTCTGAAGTTGCCTTCTTCAAATCGTTTCATTTCTGGCGGGCACGGAGAATGATCCGTAACCACAAGATCGATGACGCCGTCCCTCAAACCTGCCCACAGTGTTTCTCGGTTTTCCCGGCTGCGAATTGGCGGCGCGCACTTGAATGCGGTCGCTCCATCCTGGATCGCTTCGGACGTCAGATGGAGGTAATGCGGGCAGGTTTCCACCGTCACGGCTAACCCTTCGGCACGCACCGCTTTTAACTCGTGCAATGCTTCGCTCGCGGAAAGATGCACGATGTGAAGGCGAAAACGAAATTCTCGGCACAGCGACAAAAGCAGTCGAATCGCGGACAACTCGGCCTCTTGGGGACGCGATTGAAGATAAGTCGAATAGGATCTCCAATTCGAGTTTCGGAGATTTCCGGTGGCCGCATCGATCGGTTCCGGAAGTTCCGCATGCACCAGCAGCGGCAGACCCGTTCGCGCAACTGCAGGCAATACCGTTCGAAGTTGCTGTTCCGTGACCATGGTGAAGCCGTCGATTCCGGGATGGATGAGAAAACATTTGAAGCCGGGCACGCCTACCGCAGCCAACGCTTCAATGTCGGCTTGATTGTCTTCGACGACTCCGCCCCAGGCCGCCCAGTCCACTCGGCATCGACCCTCCGCGGCGGTGCGCTTCGCTTCAAGCGCGGGAACGGTGGTTGTAGCGGGCAGACAATTCAACGGCATGTCGACCAGAAGCGTATAGCCTCCGGCCGCGGCCGCACGCGTCGCCGTCTCGAATCCTTCCCACTCCGCGCGTCCGGGATCGTTGATGTGCACATGCGAATCCACCAGCCCGGGAAGAATCGCGGCCTCGCCAAAATCGCACACGTGAGTATCGCGAGGAACTTGATCCTGCGGGATAACAGCCTGAATCTTCTCACCGTCTACGAGAATCGCCGCCGGCCGAATTCCATCCGGTGTCACGACACGACGCGACAAGAAAGCTTCCAACTCCAAGTAACCTTCTCCTTATAAATCCAGAAAAAACTGAATCGAAGCTGTCTCATCCCGCGTTTCTTTAGCATGCCATCATGGAAAAGAACATTTTACGAATTCCCGATCCCCAGCTTATACTCCCTTCTCAGCGAAAAGCGGCTGCGAAAGAGTCCATGTCGACTGAGATGCTCGCGGGTTCGCGGATTGGGGAGTGGCCATTCTCTACCGGCCACGCGTTGACAGAGCAACCACATGGACAATCCTTTCATGGCCCGTGCGATTCAGCTCGCAGTTGAGAATGTCCGCTCCCCAAGCGGGGGTCCATTCGGAGCAGTCATCGTGAAAGACGGCGGGATCGTTGCCGAGGGCGCGAACCAGGTGACCTCGAGCAATGATCCAACGGCGCACGCCGAAGTCCTTGCCATCCGCGCCGCCTGCGCCAAACTTAAAACCTTCGAACTGCACGATTGCGACATTTACACTTCCTGCGAACCGTGCCCGATGTGCCTCGGTGCAATTTATTGGGCGCGGCTCTCGCGCATCTATTTTGCCAGCGCCGCCGCCGATGCATCCAAAGCCGGTTTTGACGATTCGCTGATCTATCGCGAGATCGCACAGCCTCATGCGAAGCGTGCGATCCCTATGATTCAAATGATGCATGAAGAATCTCTCGCCGCGTTTCGCGCATGGGAAGAGAAACTCAACAAGATCGCCTACTGAGGGAACTTGATCGATCGTTACTTCAAGCTCGCCGAGAACCAGACGTCCGTGAAACAGGAAATGCTCGGCGGCCTCACCACGTTTGTCACCATGGCATACATCATCGTGGTGAACCCCCAGATTCTCAAGCAAGCGGGAATGCCGGCTGACGGCGTCGTCTTCGCCACGTGCATCTCAGGCGCGGTCGCCACGCTGGTGATGGGGCTTTATGCCAACTATCCCATCGCGCTGGCCCCGGGCATGTCGCTGAATGCCTACTTCACATATTCGGTTTGCATGGCGATGCATGTTCCGTGGCAGACCGCGTTGGCAGTGGTCTTCTGTTCGGGTTGCCTATTTCTGGTTCTCACCGTTACCCGGGTTCGAGAGCAAATTGTGAACGGCATGCCCGATTGCCTGAAGCATTCGACCGCTGCGGGAATCGGAATGTTTATCGCCTTCGTCGGCCTGCGAAATGCGAAACTCGTCGTCGCGAATTCCGCGACATTTGTCGGTCTCGGCAGCTTTTCCGACAAGGAGGTGCAGACTGCCTGTTTCGGTCTTTGCCTTACGCTAATTCTGATGGCGCGGAAGTTTCATGGCGCAATCTTGCTTGGGATCATCGGAACCGCTCTCCTCGGAATTTTCCGCGGCATCACGAGCTGGCCCGCGGCAATTTTTTCCATGCCGCACCCATCGTCAACCTTCTTGAAACTTGATTTTCGAGGCCTGAAACATCTTGGCCTGCTCGAAATCGCATTCGCCTTCCTGTTTGTAGATCTCTTCGACAACGTTGGCACACTGGTCGGAGTTTGCGAGCAAGGCGGCTTCATGCGCGACGGAAAAATTCCCCGCGTGGGGCGGGTGTTGCTGGCAGACGCTGTAGGCACCGTGTTCGGCGCTCTCACGGGCACATCCACGGTCACCAGCTATATCGAGAGCGCGGCCGGCGTCGCCGCCGGAGCGCGCACCGGTTTGAGCAACATCGCCGTCGCAGCATTGTTCTTGCTGGCAATGTTCTGCTCGCCGCTGGCGACCGCAATTCCGGGTTATGCCACCGCTCCCGCGCTAATTCTGGTGGGCGTGCTAATGTCGGAATCTATTGCGCAGATTCGATGGCGCGACTTCAGCGAAGCTGTGCCGGCGTTCATCACGATTCTGGCAACTCCACTTACGTTCAGCATCGCAACGGGCCTTAGCCTTGGTCTAATTGCTTATACGGTCGTAAAGATCGCCGTCGGTAAATTTCGCGAAATCAATATCCTCATCTGGATTCTCACCGTCCTCTTTATTCTGCGCTATGTCTACCTCGCTGTGGCCTAATCCAATTAACTCGGCGGCCGATCATGTTGAATCTTGTTGACGAGAGGCGGAGACCGCCCTAAGATAATTGAATATGACTTCGTTGGTCCATCGTCAGCACCATCATCACCATGCGATGAGCGTGTCGGCGCAGGCCTACGGATAAAGCCTAAAGCACTAATAGGAAATCCAAACCCGCTGATGCCAAACGCGCAGCGGGTTTCTTGTTTCTGCTGCTCGCTCGAAACCGGGGACAGCAGAAACAGGAGAGTTTTATGAAAATCGATTTCACCAAAATGCAAGGCTTGGCGCCCGCAGTGATCCAAGACGTCGAGACACGAGAGTTGCTGATGGTGGGTTTCATGAATCGCGAAGCGCTGGAGACGACTTTGCGGATGGGATTTGTCACCTTTTACAGCCGCACTCGGCAGAAATTGTGGACGAAAGGCGAGACCTCCGGCAATCGACTCAAAGTAGTCGCTGCATGGACCGACTGCGACCGCGACACGATTCTGCTGCGCGTGCGCGTCCTCGGTGAGGGCAAGGTGTGCCACACAGGCTCGCGATCCTGCTTCACTGAAGAGCTTCCGCTCGGAACGGCTCCGCAAGCGGCAATGGAGTCAAGGCGATGAAACTTCGTCTGGGCATACCCAAGGGGAGCTTGCAGGAGGCAACGCTGAATCTATTCACCCGCGCCGGCCTGCGCGTTTATACCAGCGCGCGCTCCTATTTCGCCGCAACCGACGATCCGGAAATCGAGTGCATGCTCATTCGTGCCCAAGAGATGGCACGCTATGTCGAGCACGGCGCGCTCGACGCCGGCTTAACCGGTTTCGATTGGGTGCTCGAAAGCGGGCTCGATGTGGTAAGCGTCATCGACTTGATCTATGCGAAACAGAGCATGGGAAAAGTGAAGTGGGTGCTGGCTGTGCCAGAGGACTCGGAGTTTCGGAAGCCCGAGGATCTTGCAGGAAAGAACGTCGCGACGGAGCTCGTCAGCGTTACGCGAAACTATTTTGCCAGCCGGAATGTGCCAGTTCGCGTTGAATTTTCCTGGGGTGCCACGGAAGTGAAACCGCCGTTATTGGCGGATGCTATCGTCGAAGTCACGGAGACCGGAAGCTCGCTGCGCGCCAACCGTCTGAGAATCGTCGAGACGGTGCTGGAATCGAACACCAAACTCATTACCAACAAGACAGCCTGGGCCGACCCTGCCCGGCGGCACAAAATCGAGAACTTATCCGTGATGCTCTGTGGAGCGATCGCCGCACTGGGCCGAGTCGGCTTGATGCTTAACGTGCGCAAGCCAGATTTGCCCGCTGTCCTGGGGCTGCTTCCTGCACTGAAGAATCCCACAGTCGCCCCTTTAGCCGATGGCGAGTGGGTCGCGGTGAATACAATCATCGAAGAGCAGACTGCGTGGTCGCTCATTCCAAAACTCAAAGAGGCAAATGCCCAGGGAATCGTTGAGTATCCGCTGAACAAGGTGGTGCTGTAATGCGAATTCTTGATGGAGCCAAGAGAGATCGCTTCGTGAGTGAGTTGGAGCGGCGCGGTTCGAGCGATCTGGCTGAAGTTGAACCGGCTGTGCGCCGCGTTGTGAGCAATGTCCGAAGCAACGGTGATCGCGCTTTACGCCGATACGCGGAACGGTGGGATGGGTTGGGCAAGAACGATGCGGTGCGTGTGCCGGAGTCCGATTTGCATGATGCCTGGCGAGAGACCCCGGCGGAACTGCAAGATGCGATCACCCAGGCTGCAGCCAACATCCGTCGCTACTGCGAGTGGCAAAAACCGCAAGAATGGCGTCACGAAATTCATCCCGGAGTCTGCGTAGGCCAGCTAATCCGCCCCTTGGAATCGGTGGGTTGCTATGTTCCCGGAGGGCGATATCCGCTGCCTTCGACGTTGCTCATGACCGTGATTCCCGCGCAGGTCGCGGGTGTGCCGCAGATTCGTGTGGTGTCACCGCACCGGGCTCAGGCAACTTTGGCCGCCGCCGCATTCCTTGGCGTCAAAGAGTTTTATCGCTTGGGGGGCGCGCACGCGGTCGCCGCGCTTGCCTATGGAACAGAAAGCATTCCACCGGTGAGCAAGATCGTGGGCCCGGGCAACCGCTACGTAACGGCTGCCAAAAAGTTGGTTGCGTTCGATTGCGCGATTGAGTTTCTCGCCGGTCCTACCGAAGCGGTATTCATCAGCGAGGGGGGCGATCCGGTGTTCATCGCATGCGATATGGTCGCTCAGGCGGAGCACGATCCCGATGCGCTTTGCATCTTCATCACGACTTCGCGGAAATTGGCGAAATCCGTTCAGGTGGAAGTGCAACGTCGCGCACTAACAAATCCCATCGCCGCCAAATCGCTTTCCCATCGTGGCGCCATTCTGTTGGTTGCTTCCAGCGACGACGCCATCGACACCGCGAACCGCATTGCACCTGAGCATCTCACTCTGCCGGCAGCGCTCGCGCCCGCCGTGAAAAATGCCGGCTCTGTGTTTTTGAACGAGTTCACGCCGCAGTCCGCTGGAGATTACATCTCCGGTCCGAATCATGTGTTGCCCACCGGGGCGATGGCACGCGTGCGAGGTGGGTTGAGTGTGTTGGATTATGTGCGAATCATCTCGTGCCAGGAAGTCTCTGGCAAAGGCATTCGGGCAATCGTGCCAGCGGGAGTCGTTCTGGCCGAGGCCGAAGGCTTGCGCGGACACGCGGAATCGTTGCGAGTGAGGTGCTCCCATGCTTGAGCCCCGTGCTGCGGTAAAAAGCTTGCATGCTTATCGCCCGCCCCTGGCTGGCCGTCAAGGACTACGCCTTGATTTCAACGAGAGCACCATCGGCTGCTCGCCGCGGGTATTAGCAAAAATGCGTTCGCTCGATGCCGAGGCAATGGCACGCTATCCGGAGCGCGAGCCAGTCGAGGCCTCCGTCGCCGATTTTCTTGCGCTCGATCCAGCTCAAGTTCTGCTCACCAACGGCATCGATGAAGCGATTCATCTTCTTTGCTCAGCCTACCTCGATCCCGGCGACAAAGTGATCATCGCAGTGCCCACTTTCGCGATGTATGCGCTTTTCGCGCAGGCGGAAGGCGCTCGTGTAATCCAGATTCCTTCCGGCGAGAACTTTGCCTTCCCACTGAAAGATGTTCTCTCACGAATCAGCGAGCGAACGCGGCTGATCGTCGTGGCGAATCCCAACAATCCGACAGGGACGGTGGTGGAATGCAAAGCGCTGCTTCGGATCGCTCAGGCAGTTCCCTATGCCGCGGTGCTGGTGGACGAAGCTTACTTTGAATTTTATGGAAAGACGATATTGGAGCATCGACCGTGGCCGGGGAATCTTTTCGTAGCGCGAACTTTCTCGAAGGCCTACGGCTTGGCTGGCCTTCGCATCGGCATTCTTGCGGGAGACGCGCGGCAGATTTCCATGGTGCGCCGCGTCGCTTCACCCTACAACGTGAACGCCGTTTCGCTGGCCGTGCTGCCGGAGGCGCTACGCGATCAGGCATATGTCGAACAATACGTTGCCGAGGTGCGGAGTGGCCGCACGGAACTCGAGCGAGGACTCAAGACTCTTGGCTTGCAGCATTGGCCGAGCCACGCCAACTTCGTGCTTGTCCATGTCGGTTCGGCTCATGCGGAATTCATTCAAGCTTTTCGCGAGCGCGGCATTCTCATCCGCGACCGCAACACCGATCCGGGATGCGAAGGCTGCGTGCGCCTGACAGTGGGGTCAAGCAAACACACGCAAATTCTTATCGAGGCACTTCGTGATGTGGTTGAGAAACTCGGGTTACGCGGCGAGGTGAGGACGTGAGAAAAGCCAAGCTGCATCGCAAGACCGCCGAAACCGACATTCGGATTGCGCTGACCATTGAGGGTCGGGGAAAGTACCAAGTCTCGACTGGAATTCGTTTTCTCGACCACATGCTGGAGCTATTCACCCGGCATGGCGGATTCGATCTCAGACTAGCGGCTCTCGGTGACCTGGACGTGGATCAACATCACACCGTGGAAGACGTTGGGATTGCACTTGGCGAGGTGTTCGACCGTGCATTGGGAGATCGCCGTGGGATTCTGCGGGCCGGTTACTTTGTCATGCCGATGGATGAAACTCTCGGTCTGTCAGCAGTCGATTTCGGGGGACGAGCTGCCGCCGTGGTCGATACCAAGGTTCGTGCGGCCCGTATTGGCGACCTACAGGTGGAACTCGTTTGCGACTTTTTCGAAGGCTTCGCTCGCGGTGCGCGAGCCAATGTTCACGCGCGGGTACTCTACGGGCGCTCCAGCCACCACAAGATTGAAGCGCTGTTTAAGGCCTTCGCGCGGGCCTTGCGGGTTGCTTGCTCCCGCGACCGCCGTCTCGGCCGAATGCTTCCCAGCACTAAGGGGCTCTTATGATCGCCATTGTCGATTACGGCGCGGGCAACCTGAATTCTGTGAAGAAGGCATTTGACCATCTTGGAGCCGACGTTTCGGTGACAGACTCAGGTGACGCCATCGCCGCGGCGGACAAAATTGTATTGCCGGGAGTGGGCCACTTTTCTGCTTTGCAAGTTTTGGATCGCACTGATCTGCGGAAGGCTTTGCTGCAAGCCACATCCGTAGGCAAGCCGTTTCTCGGAATCTGCCTGGGAATGCAGTGGCTTTTCGAAGGAAGCGATGAGTGCAAGGAACTCGCGGGATCTGGCATTTTCTCTGGCAAGTGCCGGCAGTTTCCACCTTCGGTGAAGTCGCCGCATGTGGGCTGGAATTCGCTAGCAGTTCAGGAAGGGTCCAGGTTGCTGCGCGGCATCTCACCGGATTCATTTGTTTACTACACGCATTCTTACCACGCGCTGGTACAGGCTGAAACGATGGCGGTCAGCGAATACGGTCTTCCCTTTGCTGGCGCGGTCGAGCGCGGAAATATTTTCGGAGTGCAATTTCATCCTGAGAAATCGGGTGATGTCGGGCTTTCAATCCTAAAGAATTTCTGCGAGCTGTGATTTTGCTGACCAAGCGCATCATCGCCTGTCTCGATATGGACGGTGGCCGCGTCGTGAAGGGCGTGAAGTTCAAGAACTTGCGCGACGCCGGCGAACCAGCAGAGTGCGCAACTGCCCATGCGCGCGACGGCGCAGACGAAATCGTGCTCCTCGACATCACTGCGACCAGCGGCAATCGAAATACACTGTTGGACGCGGTCCGCAACACGGCTCGCTCGTTGTTTGTTCCGTTTGCAGTCGGCGGCGGAATTCGCTGCATCGAGGATGCAGCGGCGGTCTTTGACGCGGGGGCTGACAAGATTGCTATCAATTCGGCTGCCGTGAGTGAGCCTGCATTGATCGACAGGATCGCGGGCCGCTTTGGTTCGCAGGCCGTTGTAGTGGCCATCGATGCCCGAAAATCCGCCACAGGCTTTGAGGTGTTCGTCGCTGGCGGACGCAAGCCCACCGGCCGGGACGCGATTCAATGGGCGCGGGAGGCGGCCGCCTGCGGAGCGGGAGAAATTCTGCTGACCTCGATGGACCGTGACGGAACTCGATCCGGCTTTGACTGTGAATTGGTGCGTACAGTCGCCGAGGCGGTTTCGATTCCTGTGATCGCCTCCGGGGGAGCCGGCTCGGCGCGTGATTTCATCGAGGTCTTTCGGCAAGGCCGTGCTGATGCGGCTCTGGCCGCGTCCATCTTTCATTTCGGCATCGAGAACATTTCACAGCTAAAGCTTGAGTTGCGCGAAGCCGGCGTCCCCATGAGGTGGCCGTGCTGATTCCGTCGATTGACCTCATGGGCGGCAAGATTGTGCAGTTGGTGCAGGGCGAGAAGAAAGCGCTGGAGTTCGACAATTTCGATTATTGGATTGATCGCTTCTCGAAATATCCGCTGGTGCAGGTCATCGACTTGGACGCAGCCCGAGGTACCGGCACGAATCGGCTAATCGTAAATCGGATTGTGCAGCGCCTCAAATGCCAGGTGGGCGGCGGGATTCGTACAGTCGAAAACACACGCGAGCTTTTAGAAGCGGGGGCACAGCATGTAATCATCGGCTCTGCGTTGTTGCAGGACGAAAAAATCAACCCGCAGCACGCCGCCATGCTGGCCGATGCTGTCGGCACCAAAGCACTGACATTTGCTCTCGATTCCAGGGGTGGCCGGGTTGCGATCAAGGGCTGGCGCGAAGAAACGTCGATTACCGCTTTCGACATGATTGGCGCACTCGAACCATTCTGCGCGACATTCCTCTACACCCATATCGATACCGAAGGACTCATGGGCGGAATTCCTATGGACACGGTGACTGCAATCCGCCGCGCCACTTCTCGGCGATTAATCGTTGCCGGTGGCATAAGAACTCAACGAGAAATCGATCAGCTCGACGCCCTCGGTATGGATGCCGTGGTTGGAATGGCGTTGTATTCCAATCGGATCGCTGTGTAATCCTCACATGGAACATCTGCTTATGATCTAGTCTCGACTTCTGCGATTTGTGCTTCAAACCTGCATATACACCGCAAAAAATTGCACAGTGGCCCTGTTGAGATGTCCTTCTAGCATCTTCACGAATTCTCCGGAGATGATGAAGACTCGCTTGCATGCTACTCCCCCAGCTGAAGTCGCGGTATCTGTGCGCCACTGTTCTACCGGCCGCATTCGCAGTTCTCGTAACACTGTTCGCCACCCAGGCGAGTGCGCAGCAACTAAGTTGTTCCCCTGCGAGCTTGCGTTACGGTGAGGTCGTAATCGGCCAGAACCAAACTCTTCTCATTGCACTGACCAATACCGGCAAAACCAGCGTGGTCGTTGCCAGTGTGCTGGTAAGCAATAAGGCGTTCGAAGTTCCGAATTTCAAGTTGCCGCAAATTCTCACTGCCGGAGAAACTCTTGAAGTGAACGTCGCCTTCACGCCCTCTGTCGGCGGTTCCGCCAGCGGCCAACTCACGTTTGTCAGCAATGCCCCCGACCCCAATTTGGTCATCGACGTCGGCGGCGCGGGCGTGACCAGCGAGTCGGTGGTCGGAAGTCCCGCAAGCCTCGTGTTCGATAACGTGAGCGTCGGCGGAAGTTCCACGTTGCCGGTTGTGCTGACCAATACTCGAACCTACGCCGTAACACTCACCGCCGAAGAGACCACGGGCAGCGCGTTCTCACTGAGCGGCGCAAAGTTTCCGCTAACCCTGCAGGGTGGGAAAAAAGTTTCGCTGAACGTCACCTTCAAACCGGCGATTCAGGGACTGACAGGGGGAAGTTCCTTCTTCGATGGCCCGAATCTCGACATCCCGCTGCAAGGCACGGGCACCGGCGCAGCCAAGCGCGAACTGACCGTTACGCCTGCCACGCTCAACTTTGGGAACGTGGCTGTGGGAGGCACCGCAACCCTGGCGGCGTCGCTGAGCGCGACCGGCGGGAGCGTGACTGTTTCTTCCGCGTCCAGCAGCAGTTCACAATTTGCCGTGCGCGACGCAAATTTTCCGTTGACCGTCCCCGCCGGGCAAGAGGTATCGCTCAACGTAACGTTCACGCCGCAACACAGCGTGAAATCGTCCGGTACGCTCACCTTCGTCAGCAACGCCGCCGATTCTCCAACATCCGAGGCTCTAAGCGGCGCCGGCACCGCGCTCTACGTGAGCCTCTCATGGAATGCCAGCTCGTCGCCGAACGTTTCGGGATACAACGTCTATCGCAAGACCTCTGGGAACACCAACTACATCAAAATCAATTCCAAGCTTGATCCAAATACAAGCTATACGGATACAACTGTCGTCGGCGGCACCACCTACTACTACGCAACCACTGCGGTAAATTCAGGGGGCAAGGAGAGCGCCTACTCGAACCGGGCACAGGTTTCGGTGCCGTAGACTTGCTTCGCACCCTGTCGTACCAGCCGGTGACTAACGGGCGCCACCCCCCACTACAGTGCCATTCCCTAGTTTTTGCCCTCAAGCTAAGCTTCTTTCTAGAGCAGGCTTCGGGGGAGGGCTGCTCGACTGACGTCCCGTGACTCATTGAGTCCTGGGGCGTTTTGTTTTGCGGCAAACTCTCCCCTGCCAACCGCCAGATCCCACGAAACCCCAAAAAGGAAACGCCTCTCAAGAGGTGCTTCTCCTGAGAGGCTGCTGAAATTCTCGGCCCTTGCGAGGTATCGTCTCGCAGACGGTTAGTGTTTCTTCTTTTTGGCTTTCTTCTTCGTTGCCATGAAGGTTCCTCCGTGAACGATTTTCCCTTGCAAATGGGACCAGATTTCAAAGAGCTACCCAACTTGTGGTACGGGCAGCGTCCTTAACACAAGATATTGCGGCACTATTAACAGACTGTCAACATAAATTTTGCACATCACATGACATTTCTCCAGAAATAGTCACTGGTTGTCAGGTCGCTGATAAACTTCGCCTCATGCGGCGCGATCTGGTCGAACTGGAAATCTTCAAGAACCTTTACCACTCCATTGCTGAAGAGATGGGCGCGGCCCTGCGTCGTACGGCGTTTTCTCCCAACATCAAGGAGCGCCGCGACTATTCGTGCGCCGTGTTCGACAGCGCGGGCAACGTCATCGCCATGGGTGATCACATGCCCGTTCACTTGGGCTCGATGCCGATGTCAGTACGAGCCGCCATTTCGGCGCATGCAATGGCGCCGGGCGATGTGGTCATGCTGAACGATCCCTTTCGCGGAGGAACACACCTGCCGGATATCACGCTAGTAGCGCCGGTGCACGTGCGGTGCGGGCGCCTCCGCCCGGCTGCCGACGGAAAACAACCTGACTTCTACGTAGCCTCACGCGCTCACCATGCAGACGTAGGAGGAACCTATGCTGGATCCATGGGCCTCTGCCGCGAAATCTATCAGGAAGGATTTCGCATACCACCGGTAAAAATCATCCAGGCTGGAGCGACGCAGCGCGATGTGCTGGCGCTGCTGCTTAACAACGTACGCACGCCGGAGGAGCGTGAGGGCGATCTCGGGGCGCAGTTGGCCGCTTGCTATACCGGCGCTGAGCGGCTGAAGGAAGTCTGCGCGCGTTATGGAATCGAACCGGCAAAGCGCGCCGCTCGGCAGTTACTCGATTATTCCGAGGAGCTGATGAGGGCTTTTTTGCAGCGCATTCCTCCGGGAACATACCGCGCGGAAGACTTTCTCGATAACGATGGCATCAGCGATAAGCCCGTGAAGATTGCGGTGACGCTGAATTTCGCCGGCAACCCGCGCCGCCCATTAAACCAAAAAAGTGTTCTCACGCAGCCGCTGGTTACGGTCGATTTCACCGGAAGCGATCCACAGGTCGAAGGCAGCGTGAATGCCGTCGAAGCCATCACCTACTCCGCATGCTTCTATGTTTTCCGTTGTCTGCTCACCGATGACGTGCCAGCGACTGCGGGATTGATGAAGCCAATTCATGTGATCGCACCCGAAGGTACGATCGTGAATGCGCGGCCGCCGGCGGCCGTTGCTGGCGGCAACGTCGAAACTTCTCAACGCATCGTCGATGTCTTACTGCGTGCCCTAGCTCAAGCCATTCCGGACCGCATTCCTGCAGCCGCTTCGGGAACCATGAACAATCTGACCATCGGTGGCATCGATCCTCGGACAGGAAGGCCGTTTGCTTACTACGAGACCATCGCCGGCGGCATGGGCGCTCGCCCGAGCAAGCCAGGCGTCTCCGGCGTGCACACGCACATGACGAATTCGCTGAACACTCCTGCGGAAGCGTTGGAATATGCCTATCCTTTGCGGGTTCGGCACTATTCTCTTCGCCCAGAAAGCGGTGGAGCAGGAAGGCATCGCGGAGGCGATGGGATCATCCGCGAGATCGAGGTTCTCACCGGCTGCAACGTAACTCTGCTCTCCGAGCGCCGCACCCGCAGCCCTTGGGGATTATCCGGCGGTGATGCCGGACTGCCTGGGAAAGCCAGCATCATCCGCACCAATGGTGCAATCGAAGAAATGCTAGGAAAATTTAGCACCCAGCTTCTAAAAGGTGAGCGAATTAGAATTGAGTCCCCTGGCGGCGGCGGTTGGGGAGGGGCTTGAGGCAGTGCAACTTCAACCAGGGAATGATTGATGATTACAGATCTCGCAGCGCTCTATCTCGACGAAGCCCGGCGGCAATTTCGCGGGCACAAACGCATGGGCGAGGGTGCAATGGCGCAACTTCGCGACGAAGAGTTCTTCGTCACCCTCGATCCCGAGTCGAATTCCGTTGCGATCTTGGTTAAACATCTAGCCGGTAATATGCGCTCCCGCTTTACCGACTTCCTCACCGCCGATGGCGAAAAACCGGACCGCTTCCGCGACCAGGAATTTGAGTTGAACTCCGCGACCACTCGGGAGGAAGTAATGAGATGGTGGGAAGAAGGCTGGAGCCTCGTCTTTGCAGCAATCGATGGGCTCAGACCCGAAGACGTCACTCGCACCGTAACCATTCGCGGCGAACCCCACAGCGTGCTGCAGGCCCTCAACCGGCAGATCGCGCACTACGCGCAACACATCGGCCAGATGGTGTTCCTAGCTGAACATCTGCGGTCAAGCGATTGGAAGACTCTCAGCATTCCTCGCGGCCAGTCAGAGGATTACAAAAAAGTCGCCCCGAAGCCTCACAAGCCGGCGTAGCGGCGCAGTCTTTAGTTCTTACGGCGGCATCATCCCCGCAGTGCTAAAATCAAATGTTTTGTGTCTAGGTCTGAATTCATAAGGTAGTCTTCATGCCATCCACAATGCTCGCGGTCGTAAAGCCGGAGGCGGCGCCGGGCTCGGAAATCCGTGAAGTGAAAATCCCAGCTGTCGGACGTAACGACGTACTGGTCAAGGTGAAGGTGGCCTCCATCTGCGGCACCGACTTGCACATCTACAACTGGGACCGCTGGGCGCAGAACCGGATTCATCCTCCGCTGATTCCGGGCCATGAATTCTGTGGCGAAGTGGCTGGCTTCGGCGAAGAAGTCACCAGCGTAAAAGAAGGCGACTTCGTCTCCGCCGAAATGCACGTTGCCTGCGGCAAATGCCTGCAGTGCCGCACCGGCGAAGCTCACATTTGCCAAAACGTAAAGATCATTGGCGTGGATGCCGATGGCGCTTTCGCCGAATACGTTGTCATCCCGGAATCGAATATCTGGAAGCTGGATCCCGCAATTCCGCAGGAGTACGCTTCCATTCTCGATCCGCTCGGCAATGCGGTTCACACCGTGCTGGCGGGAGAGATCGCCGCCAAGACCGTCGCCATCACCGGCTGCGGGCCAATTGGCCTATTCGCAATCGCCGTGGCCCGGGCGGTCGGCGCAACGGGGGTTTTCGCTATCGAGGTCAACGAACACCGTCGCAAGATCGCGCGCGAGATGAAGGCCGATTATGTGATCGACCCGTCGAAAGAAGACGCAAAGGCAATCGTAATGGAGAAGACCGGCGGCCTTGGCGTTGACGTTGTGCTCGAAATGGCCGGCCATCCGGATTCGATTCGGACTGCGTTTGCCATCGTGCGGCGCGGTGGAAGAATCTCACTTCTCGGCCTCACCTCCAAGCCCATCTCGGTGAATTTTTCCGAAGACATCATTTTCAAGGGCATCACCGTGCAAGGCATCAACGGACGCCGCATGTACCAAACCTGGTACCAGATGACCGCGCTGCTCAAAGCGGGCAAACTCGATCTGCACCCGGTGATCACCGATCGCATCCCGATGAAGGATTTCTCCAAGGCCATGGAGCGCCTACAAACTGGCGAAGCCAGTAAAATATTGGTATATCCGAACGGCGTACGGTGATTGTGTGGCGCGAGCGCCCTCGCTCGCGATTTGCCAATGATTGCGCGGCAGCGTTCAGATCGGAGTTGAACCCATGAGCCTTGATGCATTCGTCCGCTGCACCTGCATTCGTGACGGTAAGGCAAAGCCGCATCCGTTTCCCGACCGGCTCACCTTCGACGAAAGCGGTGAACCCCTGCTCAGCGGTGATCCCACGGAGGATGAATGGGAGGCCCACGATCAGTGGCTGGCGCATTCGTGCGAGCACGAGGGATTTATCCTCTCCATGTTTCTGGGAAACATCACGCGAGTGGGCAATCTGCGAAGTTTTCTGCGCGCGCTGCAAGGCAGCCCCGGCCCAAAGTTTCCCATCCTGCTAAAAAAAGTTTTATATAACGGCACTCATACCGGCGATTGGATTCCCATCAAAGAGTCGCCGGCATTATTGAAAGAAGTCGACACCGTGCTCCATTCCAGCGACATTCTGGCCGAATCCGAGAAAGAATTCTTCAACAATATGAAGCAGTTGTGCGAAGCCAGCATCGCGACCGGCAACCCGATTATGTTTTAGGTCGGTACTTGGAACCTTACATTTCCTTCTCCCGCCCACCGGGATTAGACTCATGGTCAGCTTCGATCCGTGTAAATCCGCGCTAATCCGTGGCGAGGTTTTCTTATGACCACAACGACCCGCACCAATCCACTCTCGTATCTCACCAACCAGCTCGATGAACTGAAGGCCAAGGGCACGCACTTCAAGCTGCGCGTTCTCGAGGACGAGCAAGCCCCGCTCTGTACCTTCGATGGCAAGAGAGTCATCAACCTGGCCTCGAATAATTACCTGGGCCTGACGACTCATCCCAAACTGCGCGAGGCGGCGCTGGAGGCCACACGCAAGTACGGCGTCGGATCGGGCGCCGTGCGCACCATTGCCGGCACCATGAAGATCCACATGGATCTGGAGGAGAAAATTGCGCGCTTCAAGGATGTGGAGGCGTGCGTAGTCTTCCAGTCCGGCTTCGCAGCCAATGCCGGCACAGTCTCAGCCGTGCTTGGCAAGGACGATTTCATCATCTCCGATGCGCTGAACCATGCTTCGATCATCGATGGCGCGCGCCTCTCGAGGGCAAAGATTCTGGTCTTCCGCCACAAGGACGTTGCCCACGCGGAAGAACTATTGGCCAGCGTGAACCACGAGCCCGGCAAAAAGCTGCTGATCAGCGACGGCGTCTTTTCGATGGATGGCGACATCGGTCCGTTGCCCGGTTTGTGCGACGTCGCCGAAAAATACGGCGCAATCATGATGGTCGACGATGCCCACTCGTCGGGTGTTCTCGGTCGCAACGGCCGAGGCACCATCGATCACTTCAAAGTGCACGGACGCGTCGATATTCAGGTCGGAACGTTGTCGAAGGCTATCGGCGCCCTCGGCGGCTATGTCTGCGGGTCGCGCGATCTCATCGATTTTCTCTATCATCGCGCCCGTCCGTTCTTGTTTTCCACCTCACATCCGCCATCCGTGGCGGCAACCTGCATCGCCGCATTCGATGTTCTCCAGAACGAGCCGGAGCGTATCGAAAAGCTCTGGGAGAACACTCGCTTCTGGAAAAAAGAACTTGGCCTGCTCGGCTTCGACATCGGCGGCAAGGCCACGCCGGCCAGCGAAACTCCCATCACGCCAATCATCATCGGCGACGGCAAACTCACCATGGACTTCTCCCGCGAGCTCTTCAAAGAGGGCGTCCTCGGCACCGGCATCGCGTTTCCAACCGTGCCTGAAGGCAAAGCCCGCATCCGCACCATCATGACCGCGACGCATACGAAGGAAGAATTGCAACAGGCGCTAGGAGTGCTGAAAAAGGTTGCACGTCGAACGGGGCTGGCCTCCTAGGAATTGACGGGAGTTCTGGAGAAGCACTGACCTTGCTCTCTGGTGTGTAATACTGCCAACCGGTCACCGAGCTTCCGAATCGGTGCGATCTAAAGAGATATGAGAACTGTCACGGAGGAATTGAAGGCAACGCTGCAGCGACTTGCATCGTTCATCCTCCATATTGGCACTGGAGTTCTGATATTCCTGCTAATCGCCCTCACAGCCACAGGCTTGGATTTCGTATCTCGCTTCGCAGCCCCTCTGGACCCGTGGGTCGCTCGGATGCTTCACTTTAGCGAAGAATTGGTTCTAGCTGTCGACTCTGCCCTATTTACGATCTTCGTACTATCCGACGTCCAGAAGCTGGTTCGTGAAATCTGGCGCGAGTTTAGGGAAAAGCGGAGGCCTGATGCCTGACGAAAAGGCCCCCACAACGGAAACACCCGGAAAACTAGGTACGCCCTCTGGCGTAAGCCCAGAGTTTCGGTTTGCTTATGATACGTTCAAGAAGATTTTTGTATTCCTCTTCATAGCCTTATCAGCGGCTGGAATCTACAAAATCGTTGAGATATTAGAAAGGAACAATTTTCCGGCCTACATAACAGATACCCTCTCATTTGTCGAGGTGCTAATTCTTCTGGCCGATGTTGTATGGTTTCTTCGGGCACTAACGATAGAATTGCTCCAGTCCTTGGAGGGACTGTTCAAGGGCGGCACCCTTACGAGAGTAATGGCAGCCGCAGTCCTAATCGTTTTTGGGGCCGTACTCAGTCCCCACCTAAAGCACTGGGTGCTCGCGCTGTTGCACGCCAAAAACCTGCGATAGCCAGCCGCGCCTTCGCAAACAGCGTGGGAGGTTACATTCGTCACAAATGTCGTACATTAGTGACGACCTAGGTGCACTTAATGCAAGTGCCGCACACAGTAGCTACGCAAGTGCCAAAGCAGCTGTGTTGAGTTGTATAAATACCGCCTCCCGCCACGGCATCCAATGAGGGCTTATTCAAATCTTGTAGAGTTACTTTCTTGATAGTGAGTTTATTTAGTTTCTTCATACTAATCTCCTTTTATCTGCGTTGCGATATTAAAGAACGCCCGACTCTAACACGGGAAGTATCCCTCTGGCTGTAAAGAGCTGTCAAGGGTAATAGTTAGTAAGTATCTGGCAATGTCAAAGAGTAGTACATGCTAAGTCGGTTGCGCGAAGACTTATGCAGTATGTATTAGTCAAAAGTAGTAGTAGTGGTTATCCTATATTTATCCTTTACGAAAGGATGCTAGAATTCCTGCGCAGCACTTAATGTCCTTAGAGCCACTTTAATTCCAACTACTGCGCTTCAAAGACAATCTTCCCACCCACAATTGTCGCCACGACCTTCCCAGTGAACTGCCAGCCATCAAACGGAGTATTGTGCGACAACGAGCGCGACTTGGCTGCTTCAAAAGTCCGGCGCTTCTTGGGGTCGAAGATGGTCACGTCGGCGAAGTTGCCGCGAGCAAGGAATCTAGCGGTGTTTGATTCGCAAACTTTCCCAGCTTCCATCCGAGGCCCAACCGCCGTCCACCGAGAGCGCGTGTCCGTTTACGAACCCGCTCTGCGCCGGATCAGCCAGGAACGAGACGGCCTGAGCGATGTCATCGGGCGTGGCAAAACGGGCCTGGGGCACGCGGTTGATGATGTCATTGTCCCGGTAAAAGCCAGCGCCTTGCGATGCGTCATCCATTGGCGTCTTGACCCAACCCGGACACACCGCATTGCAGCGCACACCGCGCCCGCCCCACTCAGCCGCCAGAGTACGCGTCAGGCCGATCAGTCCGTGCTTGGATGCGTTGTAGGCGGCGCGGTCGGCTACTCCCAGCAATCCCGCAACCGATGCTACGTTCACGATGCTGCCCGAGCGCTGCTTCAGCATGATCCGGCCAAACTTGCGGCAGCACAGGAAAGGACCAAGCAGATTGACTTCCATCACGCGCCGCCATTCTTCCGTGGTAGTTTCCTCGGCAGGTGCAATGGAGGCGATGCCAGCGTTGTTCACCAGAACGTCGATGCGCCCAAACTCCTGCATGACGGTATCCGCCATCCGTTCGACAGCGGCTTCGTCGGCAACGCTTCCTAAGACTTCAATCGCGCGAACGCCTTGTTGCCGCGTTCGGGCCAACGTTTCCGACGGAGAACGAAGATCGTTAAGCGCGAGTGCAAATCCACGCTCGGCAAACACCTCGCTCGTACGTTGGCCGATCCCTTGGGCTGCCCCGGTTATCAGTGCGACTTTCATAAATGACCTGATTCGACTTCAGAACGTGCCTTTGCATCGGGTCTTGCGTCCATCTCGATTCTCACCTGGTAGCGAAGACTATTGGCCTGGCCATTTCCTCCGGCGACGCGGTTTCCGGGTGACCCGCTTTCCAGCGCATGGCGGCTGTGATGCGCGTCCGGCCACTGGGGTGATCGAACAGAATGAACTCTTCGACTGGCCCAGGGGAAAGCTTACGATACTCTCCCAGCATCACGTCGACGTTCGCCTCGCCATCCGGCTGCCGCGATACGTTCAGGCCAAACATGTCGGCCTCATACTCCATGGTGCGAGTGATGCTATTCGACACTGGCGTCATAAGAAGAGAGTAGACGGAGAAGACAATCACGGCCAGGGGCAGGGCGGCGACATCCGTAATCCCTCGAATGTCCCATCGCTGTCCCCAGCGGGCGAGCGCAAAGTTGATGCCCCAGTTGAGAAAGGCGAAGCCGATTACGATCACTACGCCGTTCATGACGAGTCCCTTGTACTCGTGATTGAGAACGTAGTGGCCCATCTCGTGTCCCATGACGGGCTCAATTTCGGCGAGGGTACAGCGCTTCAGCAGATTGTCGTTAAGAGAAATTCGCTGCGTATTGCCGAATCCACCGACGTTCGCGCTGACCCGGTTCGACTGCCGCGATGCGTCGAACTCCCAGACGTCGGTGGCGGGAATTCCGTTGGCGTTGGCCATGGTGAGGATCGGATCCCTAATGCGGGGATCCTCAAGTCTCGTGTACTTGTTGAACAACGGCGCAAGGTACACCGGTTCAATCAGGCTGACGAATGCGAGGAACACGATCATCAGAGCCGCGCCCCATACCCACCAACTCTTGCCCAGGACGCGCACGAGCCCGACGAGTGGCACCACAAGAATCGCTCCGAGCACGACGACGACTGCCAGCGCGATGAGCTGCTCCCGCATCCAGGGGCCGAAGGTTTGATTCAGCAGATCGTAGTTGTGCTCACGGAAGTAGCTTTCGTACACGGTCAGCGGAAAGGTGAGTATGGCGGTAGCTAGAGAAAACTGAACCCAGTAGAGCGCCGTCTGGACTGGCCGGATGTGAGTGATGCGTTCGGCGAGGTTTCGCATGCCGGTCGACCATCGCCAGCGTAGCAGCAACCACATCACAAAGACGGTCGCGAGAAAGTCCCACAGTTGCAGCCAATAGCCGCCTTCAAAATAGGCATCGGAACGGGCTCGTTCGGCGGGCGGCATCTTGGCCAGATATGCGTCGACGGCCGCTTCGACGTTGAACACCTGCGCGGTTGCGGCGCTGTCTTGAGCAGGGACGGCAAGCAAAACAGGAGGAGCGGCTGTCTGCCCATTCGCAAAAATGGTGAACAGCAGAACCAACGGAAGAACAAGTCTTGCTAGTCGGACCATCGTTGCTCCATTCATCCGGTCAGGAGTATACCCCGCACGGACATCCTTCTACCGCTATTGAAATCGCCTCTAGTTCGCCTATTCCGCCCGGAAAACCGTCTTTCCGCCCACAATCGTCGCCACAATCTTCCCCGTAAACTGCCAACCGTCAAATGGTGTATTGCGCGATAACGAGCGCGACTTGGCGGCCTCAAAGGTCCAGCGCTTCTTGGGGTCGAAGATGGTGACGTCGGCGAAGTTGCCGCGGGCCAGCGATCCGCGGCTGCGAAGGTCGAAGACGTGCGCCGGGCCTGCAGTAAACAACTCAACGATACGCGTCAGAGGGATCTTATGGTCGCAGTGCAGCTTGGTGACCGCCAGCGCTAGCGCGGTTTCGAGTCCGGTAATGCCGAAAGCGGCGCGCTCGAACTCAACTTGCTTTTCGTGCAGCGCGTGAGGAGCGTGATCGGTGGCAATGGCATCGACAGTACCGTCGGCGAGAGCAACCATGATAGCTTCGCGGTCGGAAGCCGACCGCAGCGGCGGATTCATCTTGAAATTCGTGTTGTACTCGCCAACATCTTCATCGAGCAGTGTGAAGTGATGAGGCGTAACTTCGCAGGTCACACGAGCCTTGGCGCGCTTGCCGCGCCGCACCGCCTTGAGCGCGTCCGATGTGGAAAGATGCGCGACATGCAGGCGCGATTCGCGAATCTGCTGCGCCAGAGTGACATCTCGATCAACAACGCTAGCCTCGGCGGCCGCCGACATGCCTCGCAAGCCGAGTCGAAAGCTCATAGGACCTTCATGTATGGAACAGCCTTCCGTAACGCGTGTATCCTCCGCATGCTGTACCACCGGCAGGTTCAGTTCCGCTCCGAGCCGCAGCGCCGCCCGCATGACCTCGTCGTCGAGAATAGGCTTGCCATCGTCGGTGACGGCGACGGCACCGGCTCGCTGCAGTGCTGCAAAGTCGGTGAGCGATGCGCCGCGCGAGCTGCGCGTGGCGGCAGCAATCGGAAATACATTGACCACGGCTCCGCGCTCGGGATGCTTCAACCAGGCGACCCATTCGTCTGTGTCCACCACGGGCACCGTGTTCGGCATAGTGCAAACCGAAGTGAACCCTCCGGCCGCAGCAGTTGCCGTGCCGGTGGCGATGGTTTCTTTGTAGCTTTGGCCGGGCTCGCGCAGGTGGACGTGCAGGTCGATAAATCCCGGAGCCACGATCAGTCCGCGCGCGTCGAATTTTTCGTCGGCCCCCGCACGTACCTTATTCGGCAGAGCAATCTCGGCAACCCGCCCATCGCGCAGAAGAATGTCCATGGGCGCGTTGATCTTTGCCGCAGGGTCAATCAGATGCCCGCCCTTGATGAGCAGGCTTGGAGTTTCCCGTCTTTGGTTCTTCGCACTCAGCATTCAGCACTCAGTTTAGGTCTTGGGTGTCAGGTCTGAAAGTTCAGGTCTTAGGTCTCAGGTCCTAGGGAATCAGAGCCCTTCCGAGCTGCGTAAGTTTCCAGCCAAGGACCTAACACCTTGCATCGCAAATCGGCAGCTCATTTCGCTTTCCCCAAAGCGCGCGCGAGAATCGCCATGCGCATGGGCACGCCGTTATGGACTTCTTCAATCACCACGGATTGCGCTCCGTCCATCACCTCGGAAGTCAGCTCAAGTCCACGCATGATCGGTCCGGGATGCATCACGATCGCATCGCGCTTCGCCAGCTTCAGCCGCGCCACATTCATCTGGTATCGCGCTATGTAATCCTGCAAGCTGATCTTCTGTCCGGCCAGACGTTCCTTTTGCACACGCAACAACATAACCACATCCGTGCCGCGCAGCGCTTCTTCGATGTGCCGCGTCACGCGTAGTCCGGGAGCGAGCGTCGCAGCAAGATCAGGCACCATCTCCGGCGGCCCGCAGAGCGTTACCTTCGCACCCAGTTTGGTTAGCAGATGGCACGCGGAACGGGCCACACGGCTGTGATAAATGTCCCCGATAATCGCGACCTGCAATCCCTTGATGGACTTCTTGTGCTTCAGGATCGTGAAGGCATCAAGCAGAGCCTGCGAAGGATGCTCATGCATGCCATCGCCCGCGTTAATCACTGGGATGTCGAGATTGTTCGCAATCAGGTGGGGGGCACCAGCCGAGGGATGCCGAATCACGATGGCGTCGGCGCCGACTGCGCGCAAAGTGTAGCCGGTGTCGAGCAGTGATTCGCCTTTTTCGATGCTCGACCCCGACGACAACACGAGTACCGTGACCGCGCCGAGCGACTTGGCGGCAACCTCGAAAGACGACCGCGTGCGCGTGGAAGCTTCGTAAAACAGCAGCACGATCCGCTTGTTGCGGAGTAGTGGCCGAGCCTTACGAGGATTCATCCGGCGGGCCAACTTTAGCAGGCCCAGGATCTCCTTTTCCTCGAAGTGCTCGATGCCGAGCAGTGAACCGCGCGCCGCTTTGTTCATCGCGTAAGAAAAGGCAAACCGTGCATCATACGCGGGGATGGTGGGCTACGGCAAGGCCGCGCCACAGTTTTCGCGATGCCTCTAGCCTAAAATGGGCAGTGCACGAATCCTTTTTTTCGTCGCCGCGTAAATCGCATTGCACAGGGCCGGTGCCAACGGCGGGACCGACGGCTCGCCAATCCCAGTGGGAGCCTCTGTGCTCGGCACCGCATACACCTCCACCGTTGGCGCCTCATCCATCCGCAGCGGTGGGTAATCGTCGAAATTCCCCTGCACTACGCGTCCTTTCTCGATCGTGATTTTCGCCCGCAGCGCGTTCGAAAGGCCGTAAACGATCCCGCCCGGAATCTGCTGTTCGACGATGCCTGGATTCACCAACTGCCCACAGTCAACGGCCGCGACCACGCGATGGACTCGGGGCGCCTCGTTCTCCATGCTGATCTCGACCACTTCGGCCATGTAGGAAGAGAAACATCCGAAGCAGGCGATGCCGCGAAAACGGCCTGCCGGCAAGGGTTTACCCCAGCCCGCCTTTTCCGCTGCGAGTTGCAGAACACCGCGCATCCGCGCCGTGTGCCAGGTCGTTGTGAAATATTGAATGTCCTGATCTTTATCTTTCGCGAGCATGTGCAGCCGGTACTCCAGCGGATCTGTTCCCGCCGCCGCCGCCAGTTCGTCGATAAAGCTTTCACTCGCAAACCCAGCCTGCAGCGCGTATACCGACCTCATCCAGCCCAGCGGCACCGGCGTTTCAGCCAACACATACTCGAGCGAAACGTTCGGCAATCCATAAATAAATGCGGCTTCATCCGGCAAATCGGGATCGATTCCATTTGGCCCGGGTTGACCTTTCTGCCCGCTGATCGACGGCGCAACAATGCGGTGGGTAAACGCCACCGGCCACCCCGCACCATCCAGCACCGCGCTTAACTGATGCAGGCTCGCCGGACGGTAGGTCGAAAACCGCATGTCGTCTTCCCGCGTCCACATCACCTTTACAGGAGCCTGGCTCGCCTTCGACACCAACGCCGCTTCTACCGCGTAATCATGTTCGAGCCTTCGCCCAAACCCGCCGCCCATGAGCGTGACATTCACCTTCACCTGGTCCGGATCGAGGCCCACAGCCTGCGCCACCGAATCACGACAATCCTGCGGCACTTGCGTGGGCGCCCAGAGTTCGCAGCCCGATCCCTGATAATTCGCCGTGCAATTTCCCGGCTCCATTGGCGCGTGCGCCATGAACGGCAACTGATATTCGGCCGAAATTCGCCGCCCTGTGACCTTCGAAACATCGCCCGCCGAATATAAACTCACACTGCTCTTCGCCGCAGCCTGCCTCAGAGATTCCATTACCGTGGCTGTATTCAAATCTTTATTTGGACCTTCATCCCAATTGACCGTCAGCACGCGCCGCCCTTCCATCGCGCCCCAAACACTGTCAGCGACTACTGCGACGGCCGTATCGCTGATCTTTCCGACAAAGGTGACGCCGGGAATTTTCCTGGACTCCTTATCGTCGAAACCCAACACCTTGCCGCCGATCGTAGGGCACCGCGACAGCACCGCATACTTCATCCCGGGCATTCGAAAGTCAATCCCAAAAACCGCCTCGCCTTTCACCTTCGAAGGCGTGTCCACGCGAGCCAATCGCTGCCCAACAATCTTGTAGTCTTTCGACTGTTTCAGCGGAACGTCGCTTGGGATGGGCAATGTCGCCGCCTTGCCGACAAGCTCTCCATAGCTCAGCCGGCGTTTGGAGACTGCGTGCACCACAGCTCCCTCCTGCGCCGCGCATCCCGCTCGACCTACGCCCCACGTCAGCGCAGCCGCCGAAATCAGCATCTCTCGGGCCGCGGCTCCCGCTTTCCGCATAGGATCCCACGTAGTCCGGACGCTCGCACTGCCACCCGTGGTTTGGTCTCCATAGAGAGTGCTGGCCCCCGCCTGCTCGATCTCGATGCGCTTCCAGTCTGCTTCCAGTTCCTCTGCCAGAATCATGGGCAACGCCGTGCGAACGCCTTGTCCCATCTCCGAACGCGCCACCACGATTGTGATTTTGTCGTCCGGCGTGATTCGCACGTAGGCGTTCGGCGAAAAAATTTCCTTGCCTGTTTTCCCACCATGCGGCAGATAGAAACCGACCACCAGCCCTGCCCCTGCGGCCACTCCAGCCGCAACAAATTCGCGACGGCTTAGTGGGCTCATCGCGCGCCTCCCGCGGCTACAACACCGCCGTTTGCAGCACGATGGATCGCCTTCCGGATTCGCTCATAGGTCCCGCAGCGGCATAGGTTCCCGTTCATGGCCTGCGTAATCTGCTCATCGCTCGGATTGGGAGTCTTCGCGAGCAACGCCGCCGCCGTCATAATTTGCCCTGTCTGGCAGTAACCGCATTGCGGAACTTCTTCGGCGATCCATGCTTGCTGCAACACGTGCAAGCTGTTCGCTCCAAGCCCTTCAATCGTGGTGATACTTTTCCCCGTGACCTGCGAAATCGGCGTAGAGCACGAACGGATTGCTGCTCCTTCGACGTGCACCGTGCAGGCCCCGCACAATCCGGCGCCGCATCCGAACTTCGTCCCTGTAAGTTCGAGCGTGTCCCGCAACACCCAGAGCAGAGGAGTCTCGGGCGGAACGCTTACTCTTTTCTCACTACCATTCACGCGCAATGTGAGTTCGGCCATGTTTGTCTAAAGTGAATTGTCACCTGGAGGACCATCCTACCCAACCCGCGGGAAAAGGGAAATGGGCACACACATACGAATAACGGCGACCGAAGGCTGAAATGAGAAAGGATGAACTGCTGGAAGAAGGTTACAGTTGGCTCACTTCAGCTCGGCCAGCTTCTGCGTGGCCAGCTGTCCAGCTTCGGTGGTGGGAGTGTCTTTCTTGATCTGCTCATAAAGGCGCTTGGCATCCAGCGGCTGATTGTTATTCTGGTACAGCTCCGCGAGTTGCAACTCGGCAGTCACTTTGCTCACCGACGCAGTCGGTTTGTTCGTCAACTCTTTGTAAATGGCCTCGGCATCTTTGGGACGGTTCGTATTGCCGTAGACGGAAGCCAGCGCGAGTTTCGCCACGGATGCCAGCTCTTTGTTGCCATTCGACGCCACTTCCTTGAACTGCTTCTCAGCCGTGGCGTTGTCACCAGCGCTCACCGAAGTCACGCCCAGAAAGTAGCGAGCCATGCCCGCAGTTCGGGTGTGCGGATATTTATCTACGACCGCCTGGAATTGATTGTGCGCAGCCGCAGCGCGCTCCTTCGCCGAGGTAAAGCTCGGAATGTCAGGCTGCGCGGGCGTTCCAGCTGGCCGCAACTGAGCCTGCAAAGTCCGCAGCGCCTGCGACATGTCGAAGCTGGCCTTCTCATCCTGTGCGCTCAGGTAATACCAGCCGCCCACCGCGCCAGCGGCGATCAACGCGACCACCACAACCGCGATGGCCAGGGTATTCCGGTGCTCGACGCTCCAGTGAGCGGTCTTCTCGGCAGCTCCGAGGGTCACCCGGCTGAATCGATCTTCTTTCAGTTGATGGCGGGTTTCTGCGCGCACGACTACCTTTCAGTCTCAGTCTTGAGTGTCTGCCCTGGTGGGAACTTTATAGTTTATCAGGCTGAAAACCGCACCGTCAAAGCCCGTACGCCTACCGCGGAGCTTCTTCCAGCAACCCCTGTTCGAGTTTTTCCTGGCACTCGATGCAGTGTCGCGTCCAAGGCACAGCTTCCAGCCGCTTCGCATTGATTTCTTTGCCGCAGTGGATGCACTCCCCAAAGCTGCCCTCGCGGATGCGCGCCAGCGCCCGCTCGACCATCTGCAGCAGCTGCCGCTCATTATTGCTCTGGCTGAACAGAAACTCTTTGGTATAGGAGCTGGCGGCCCGGTCGGCGATGTCTTGCGCGGTATCCTCGTCAGCCGAACGGCCGTCCGCCTGCGTGCGCGAAACTGTGCGTCGCAGATCCTGCTGCCTGGTCTCCAGGCGCTTCTTAAATATTTCTAACTTCTTCTTGTCCATAAGTTCACTTCATAATTGCTGCGACGGCTCCCGAGCTGCCCAGAAGGTTCGAGCCAAACAAAAATCATAAGCGCGCCAATTGAGATGCGTCAACCACCCCATCCGTTGGTGCTCCAATGGCCCAAAGCCGTAAGCAGATTAGATGCCAATCCAGAATAAATCGATCTACGCCCGATCACTCGCCTGCCTCTATTTCCCTTGAAGCAAGGTCTCGGCGTGACGCGCGATTAGGAGAAGATGTTGCGCCTTGGCATCCTTCGCAAGCGACACAAGCTGCTGCCGGGCTACAGCCGGATGCGATTGCAACTGAATCTCCGCCAGAGTGAGACGCGCCTGATATTCGAAGGAGCGGTATCCGAACTTCTGCGTGGAAGCCAGCATCGCTGTGAGTTCTTTGTTCGCCTCGGCCGCATTCCCGGACTGTGCCTGCGCGCGCGAGTCTGCCAGAACCGCTTCAAACCTTGGCACCTGGGTAGAAAACTGCTTCGACAGAACTACAGCTTTTGCTGCGGTGGTCCGCGCTTCCGCTACCTTTCCCTCACCCAGAAAACATCTGGCCAGAATCGCACGCGCCCACGCGCCACTATCCGGAGCATTGTCTTTATCGAAGATTGCCGCTGACTCACTCGCCAGTTTCTCGCCATCGGAAAAGCGCTTCTCTTCCAGCGCGACCGCGGCCAGCGCCGTCCGAATCTGCGAGGCGTAGTCATCTTCGTGCGCGTCCTGGGCAGTCTTCAAGGCCACTTCGTATTGTTTGTGCGCAGCCGCAACATCGTCTTCCATCAGCAAAACATCGCCTAGCCCGGCGGCGGGATAAGACTCCCCGGAGATATAGGAAATCTCATGCATCAGGTTTAACGAGCGCTCGTAGTAGCTCTTTGCAGTCTCGGGGTCGCCAATCTCCACCATCAAATTCCCCAGGTTCTCCAATGTTTCGGACGCGCCACGCCGGTCGGTGCTTTTCTCGGATGAAGCCAACGCCTGCTCCTGCATTTTGCGCGCGCCCTTCAAATCGCCCAGGGCATCGAGCGCGTTGGCGATATTTGCATAATCGCTGGCCAAATTGGATTCGCTTCGCAAATCAAGATCGACCGGCAAGGCCTGTTCGTAGAAGCTTTTCGCCTCCAGCAATTTTCCCTGGTTATAAAACGTATTGCCGATTCTTTCGAACGAGCTCCTGAGGTGCAGCTGATCTCCGATCTCGCGAAATACCGGCAGCACATTCTCAAACTCCTGTCTTGCGCTTTCGTAGTGCCCCGCGCTGTAAAGACGATCGCCGTTCAGTAACGAACAAAACGCAGCGCCGGCGCGGTCGCCGCCTCTGGTGTAAAGCTCTTTGGCGTGATCGATCAGCGGCTGCGACTGGTCTGGCTGCCCCATGCGCTGCAAAGCTATACCCTCCCCGCGTAATGCCCCAGCCACAAACAGGTTTGCGCCGATCTCGGTACCTTCCTGCGCGGCCTTTTTCGCCGCGGATTCCTGTAGTTTGTAGTCGCTTCGCGCAGCCGCAACTGACGATTCCGCGAGATCGATGCGCGCTGCCTCTCCTTTGGATACCGGCAAGTTGCGCAAGTGAGCGATGGTGGCGACAGCATCGTCGGCATGGTCGTTTCCTATCTGCGCTCGCACGAAGAGCAAACCGTAATCCACTCGATCCGGAAAGAATTCCCATAGCGTGCGGTAATTGTCACTCGCCGCAGACCAGTCTTTGGTCAGTTCATGGTATCGAGCCTCGATCAGCATCTTTTCTTCGCGTGAGAACGGCGTTGCAAGGTCAAGCGCGCGTTTCGCTTCTTCTGTGGCTTTTTCGTCAAAACCTAACGTAGACCACGCCTCGGCCAGAGCGGAATGCGTTGGCGCGTGGTTCGGATCAATCGCAGCCGCTTTTTCAAGAAGGGTCCGAGCGGCCAGTGCATCGAACAGCCTCAGCTTCTCCAGGCCTTCGGAATAAAAACGCGCCGCCTCCGGATTCGCCGGTAGCGATGCCCGCACGCTAGCGGACTCAGTTCCTGAAAGTCCTCCAACGCCCAACTTCACGCGCACAGCTTCTCCGGCCCGGCTTACCAGTTCGTCGATTTGCGAAGCGCTGCCCTTTTCCGAAACCGAAGCTACAACCTCGCCGGAGCTGGTATCCTGCAAGCGCAAATCAAGCCGGATTTCGTTCGCCTCCAACGGGATATATGAGCCGACCACGACATCGTCGCTTCCCAGGTTCTCGCGGATTCGGCTCAAGGTTTCCTGACTGAAGCTGTCGGCCTCCGGCAGCGCCAGGCTCCGCTTCATTTGCGACACGCTCTCGCCGGAGATGGTTCGCAACTGATCGCCCTGTGCCAGTTCCGTCGTCAGCATTTCGGACAGCGCAGTGGAAATCCACGCAGCATCTGTTTTACCCGCCAGATTCTTGAATCCCAACACGGCCACGGAACGGCGATGAACCCCAGTCGCCACAGAAGCGCTGTGTGTCTTTGTGCGGTGGAGCAGAAAGGAGCCAGCAAACGCAACCGCCAGCACCAGAGCGAAAAGAGCCCAAGCGACCACGAGCTGTTTCGTTGCGGTTGGTCGGGCCGTGACGATAGGCAATGTGCCGGTGTTCAGCCGCTCCAGGTCGACTCCAAGTTCGCGGGCGCTCTGGTAGCGATGGTTTGGATCCTTGTCCAGCGCCTTCAGAATGATCTGATCCAAACCAGTCGAAACCGCGGGGTTCACCGCACTTGGTGGATCTGGCGGCTGGTTCAGAATGGCATTGATAAGCAGCGGGGAATTGCTCTGCGGAAATGGACGCCTGCGAGTCGCCATTTCATAGAGCACCGCCCCCGCCGACCAAATGTCGCCGCGCTGATCCGTAGGTTCTCCCCGCAACTGCTCCGGCGCCATGTAAGGCAGCGTTCCTGTAACCTGCTGCGAATCGGTAAGCGTGGCCGTCATCCCTGACTCGCTGGCGTGGGGCGCCAGTTGAGCGAGCCCGAAATCGAGAATCTTTAAACGTCCGTCCGGAGTAAGCCGCAGGTTGGCTGGCTTGAGATCACGATGGACAATGCCCTGCTCATGCGCGGCGGTCAGTCCCTGCATCAATTGACCGCCGAGGTTGATAACTTCTTTGCTTGAGAGCGTGCCGCGCGCTAGCTTTACGTCCAGAGTCGTGCCTGAGATGTATTCGGTAACCAGAAAGTCGGTGTCATCCTGACTACCGAATTCGTGCACGATGGCAACGTTAGGATGATTAAGCCGGGCCAGGGATAACGCTTCCTTGCGAAAGCGTTTGCGGGCCACGTCGTCTGCCAGCAATCCAGGAGAAAGCACCTTGATGGCAACGTCCCGCTCCAGTTGCTCATCGCGCGCGCGGTAAACGACCCCCATGCCTCCCGCGCCAATTTGTTCCAATACCCGGTAGTGCGACAAAGTTCGATTGAGCATTTCCCGCCCGCAAGTGCGCTAAGGATAGCAGCCCAGTCAAGCCGGAAAATCCTCCCGCACCCCGCCGACCCCGAAGAGCGCGCTCCCCTTCGGCAAGCTCAGGACGGACCCTTACCCACGCCTTTGACGCAAGGTCGTGTGCAAGCCGGTGTCCGTGTCACGCCATCTGAATAGATATAGTGACAAATGCCGTCTTCACGTTTCTTAGGGTTGTTTAGAAGGTTTCTTTTCGATCGAAGATTTTCCGCTTCAGCAACCCAATGAATCGAGGCTCGTGCATCCGCCGAAGCAGAAAGTATTCGTTGATCGGACGATCATCGGCCAAAGCCGGAACCTCGGGGTCTTGCTGGATGAGGCTGTCCAATGGTATCTCGCCGTTCAGAACCGCTTGGAACTGCTGCTCCGCAGACGATGCAGGGTTCCACTCCACCAGGTCTTTCGCGGCGTTCACAGGCATGTGCTGCGCCAATTCCGCCGCGGACGCTTGTGGAATTGTGCTCGCGCTCGCGAGAAAATGGACGCCGGACCCGCCGGGCGTCCGAAAAGTCCGCACAGTGGCAAACGATTCTTGCAGAGCTTTTGCTACCGAAGCCCAAGTTGCAGGGTCTCCATCGGGCATCCACTGCTGCAGAATGCCTTCTGCCCTCAAATGCGCCTTCGCAATCGAGTAAAACTCCTTGGAGTAAAGCAAGCTGGAGCCCGCTGCTGGCACCGGCGGGGGCGGATCGATCACGATCACATCGTACTGCTCCGGCGACCGCTCCAGAAACGATCGGCCGTCGTCGATTACGATGCGTGACCGCGACGTATCCAGGCTGGCCGCATCCGCGTGAAAGTAGGAAAACAGCGGCGGCACACTGGGAACCAACTCCGCTGCGGTCGTCGGAATGTGCCAGGAGAGGGCCGAGCGGTACGTCGTCCCCATTCCGAAGCAGATGACCAGCGCATTTTCCGGAGGCCGCTGCATGAAGGCGAGCGGCAGATGAACCATCATTTTTGTGATTGGGGTTAGGTTGGTGATGCCAACTCCATTGATCAAAAGTCGCCTGCCGAAACCGGTACCAGTTGCGACCACCGTGGCAGTACTGTCCCGGCGGACTTGGCGCGGAGTGTATTGTTCCTCATAGCCAACCGTGAAAAACGCCATGGCCACCGCACCCAGCACCAGCAGCGACACTGCCACAAGCCTGGGCAAAGACTTTAGAATCGAGCGCGGAGCAAGAAACAGTCCTACAGCAAACCACAGAATTGCAAATACACAAAGAGCTACGCGCTCGCCAACCCAAGGAAGCAGCACAAAACCGGAAATCAATGGCCCCACCACACAGCCCGCAATGTTGATGGCATAGGCGCTGCCGGCCCGGTCGGGGTCACCTGCGGAGTAGAGATCGACAATCATCGGAGTAAGGAATCCAACGAGCGCTGAAAATGGCGCCACTCCCAACACCATGCGCGACACCGCAGGCAGCGGCAGGCGGGGGTCGGCCGTGAGAAAGGGCAAAAGAACTGAGAATCCCAGAAGAATCCAAAGGAGATAGTCGTCTATGGTGACCCGGTTGCCCCTTTGCCGGTAGGCCCGCGAGCCCAGATAGGTAGCGCCCAGATACGCGGCCAAGATTGACGCAAACGCATAGACCACAGTACCGAGTGGCGGCGTATAGATCCGTATCCAAGCGATTTCGACACCCATGCTGGTGATGCCTGTTCCGGCCAGCAGCCACAACAACTTTTTGTCTGTCGCTTTCTGGTTCGGATTAATTGCGAGCCGAACCGTCTCGATATTCGCAACTCCACTTTGCGCAATCTCGACTTTCGATTCCGCGTGCTGACCGACTTGGTCCCGTCGCGGCGATCGACCGAGTGACAGCCCCAACGCGCATGCGGCGAGCAGGAAATTCAGGCTCGCTCCTACATACAGAGTGTGATGAAACCCAAGCAGTTCAATCAAGAAGAGTGGAATAAACGCGCCAGAAACTGCTCCGAGTACATTGGCGACGTAAAGGTAGCTGAACGACCGGCCGCTATGGGACGAAGATTTGCCCTTGATGGCGAGCATGGCAAACGGGAACGTAGCGCCCATGCACGCGCACCACGGGATTAAAGTAACAGCGATCCATATCCCGGCCGCCAGGTAATATCCCGAAGAAGACAGAGCCATCGGGCTGATGCCTCGCTGAATCAGGGTCCGCCCTATCGAGAACTCGTATGGCACGCTAACGGCCGAGACGCCGATGAGCAACTCCGTGATGGCATAGAGACGCAGTGCAGGAAAAGAAATCCGATCCTGATATCTTCGCGCCAAAATCCCGGAGCCCCATGAACCCAGGCCAAGTCCAACCATGAATGCGGAAAGGACAATCGAGACCAGCGCGGTCGTAACTCCGAACTGGGCCATGGCCAGGCGAACCCACACGATCTCATACAGGATGCTGCAGAAACCCGAAACGAAGAAAAATCCGAAATACCACCGCATCGCGGAATCGGCTCCAGAAATCTTTTTTGACTAGGAGCACATTTAAGCAGGATGTTCTACACAACGCAATGCGTGGGGAAACCTAGGGGATCATTTATTGAGATCGGTTGCATCGTGGCGGAGTTCTCGTGCAACGCTAACTCATGCGCCCGCCGCTCCCTGGTTATGGAACTTCACCTCCACCAGTTTGCGGTCCTCGTCCGACACCTGGAACATAGCACGCGGCTTCAGGTTCATGAAGCTCGCTACAAAAACCTCAGGGATTTGGCCGATGCGCGTGTTGTAGGTATTGACGTCGTCGTTGAAGAACTCGCGCCGGTCGGCGATGCGCTCTTCTAGTTCGCTGATGCGCATCTGTAGTTTAAGAAAATTTTCGTTTGCCTTGAGTTGCGGATAATTCTCGGCCACCGCAAACAGCCCGCGCAGCGCACCCGTCATCAGCAAATCGGCTTGCGCTTTCTGCCCAATGCTGGCCGCATTCATCGACGCTGCCCGCGCCTGCGTCACAGCCAGCAGCGTCTGCTGCTCATGCTGGATGTATCCCTTCACGGTTTCCACCAGGTTGGGGATCTCGTCGTGGCGCTGCTTGAGCAATACGTCGATGTTGGCCCAGGCTCGGTCGTTATTGTTGCGCAGGCGCACCAGTTCGTTGTAGAGGATGACTACATAGACCAGCGCACCCACCACAAAAAGCAGGAACGCCGCCCCTTCGATTACAGTGCCGCCCATTTCGCTTTAGACCTCGGCTTCAGTCTTGCGTATCCAGTGAAACAGCACACCGTGCATGCATGCAAGTGACTGACGGGGCATCGTCCAAGGTCATTGAACCAGCGATGGACCGCAGAAACAAAAAGGGCTGAGATCTCGGTCTCAGCCCTTCAATCTATCGCCGGATTCCTGCCCTCCCTACGGCTTATGCGGAGTCAAATCGCAAGCGTGCTTGACCTCGTCGAGGTTCAAACCCCCAGGCGAGAACTCGGCGATCGCGTAGCCAGTTCTGGTTCTGACTTCCACATTGAACACTTCGGCTCCTATCGCGCCTCGCACTGTCCCCTTATCCATCGAGAGGAAGTGCCCCCGAACCCAGTTCCAGCCTTTGTGATCGTGGCTTCCGTCGATCCGCACCATGACTTCCATCTTCGGCTGGCCCCAAAAACCCGGATAGTCCGGCCGTCCGAGCCTGGCGCCCGGATTGAAGTCCGAGTATTCATACTTGCCATTGGTGCAAACCAGTTCGATCCGCGGCTTGTAGTCCGGATCTTCTTTGAGATAGTTGTTGGCAAGCAGTTCGAAGCGGACTTTTTTCGCGGCAGTCATCTTGTCTTCCGACTGAAACTCCATCCACTTGCCGCCGGCGCTAACGCCGTCTCTCTCGTCCTGATACGGGCTCATGGCCCCTTGCTGGGCAAAAGCCGCCAAACCCATCAACAGAAAGCTGGCCAAAGCGATCCCAGCTACGAATGTATGGTTCTTATCTTGAAACAATCGCAGTCCTTTCAAGGTCTCCTCCCCACTTCAAGAACATCCTACATATTGAACCCAAATCAGCGGCAAAAGTTGCATGACTTTGCACCCTCTCGCCGGCAATCAGCCAACACGGATGGATTTTGCATACTAAGCCAATCGGCATCGATTATTCTTGAGTCGTGAGATTTAGTAGTTACTTAATTTTCAGATCGATGTAGACCTGGGAGCGGTCGTCGAACTGGCTGACGGACTTCGTGTCGCTCTTGCTGCCATTGTGCTGGGCGTAGACTTCGTAGTCGGCTGCTGCCGAGAGGCCGGGAAAACGGTACGTTCCGTCCTGGCCAACGATGTAGGTCTTCACCGCATGATTGCGCGTGTTCGTGAGGTAGACGACCGCGTCTTTCACTGGATTATCCTGCTGGTCAAGCACTTTGCCGAAAAGCAGTTTGCCTTGCGCCTTGTCCTTCTTGTCAGGCGTGGCATGGGCACCGACAGCGACCAGCAGAAGGAGCGCGCTGCCGATCAAGCGGGTATTCCGGAAAGACAGTCTACAGCTCATGCGGTCACTTTCCTTTTCCTCTCACTAGTTCGTTAGGTGCAAGCTCATGTCGACGCGCTCGTCATACTGTACGTGGATGTTGACCTCTTGCGCCAGACGCAAGGTCTGGCCATCAGTAGTTTTCACGCCCTTTAGGTCGGCCCAGATAACATAGTCAGCTTCGCCGGCGGGGACGCGTTGCGCGAACTCGCCTGAATGATCGGAATAAAGTTCCCACTTGGCCTTCTTGTCAGATGCGCGGCGTATCTTCACCTTCACCCCGTACACCGGGCGATCACCCGGCCCCCACACGGTCCCAAAAATCAGCGCATAGGGATCCGTCGGCTTCAGCTTAGACGGAGGCGCTGCAAGGGCCGTGGATGAAAAATGAACAGAGAAGAATAAAAGTACCAGGCAGAGCGGTAGACCGCGGAGTAGACCACGAAAAGACGAGCGCGCAGACAGAAACCCTCGGTGCGTTCGATTACTCGTCGCCGTCTTCGCTTTCAACTTCTTCTTCCTCTTCTACGTAGCCGGCTTCGATTGCCTTGAGTTCCAGCGGACTAGTGGTCACGACTTCGAAATCCGTGCCACACTCGGGACAGGAGACAATCTCGCCTTCATCGACTTCTTCTTCTTCCACGTCGAGATTGGTTTCGCATTCAGGACACAACACCATGATTCCTCCGCTACCGTTTGGGTACCACGCTTAGACACCCCTCTTAGATACCCTTGATAATATTTAGATTCTTCCCCGCCGTAGGTCAAGGGGCGGGGCTGTAGGGTGTGAGAATATAATTCACTGGCTGGCCTTGACATTCTTATGGCGGAGCCTACATGATTTTTATCCTCAGGAAAAGAGCGTGGCTTTTGTTGTTCACGCTATTTCTCGCTGTGACCTCACCGGCGCAAGCCCCGGACAAACAAGAACCCAACCCGGCCACTCTCATGGTTGTAGATGCCCGCATCTCGACCGCGTTGCAGCAAGTTTCCGCCGACCGCATCCGGGCGAATATCGAGAAGCTGGTCAGCTTTGGAACGCGATCGACCATTTCGGCGCAGGATACCGCTTCGATCGCGGCAGGCCACGGAATCGGTGCGGCGCGCGAGTGGATCAAATCTGAATTCGAGCGCTATTCGAAAGACTGCGGCGGATGTTTAGAGGTTAAGACCGATAGCTTTACTGAGCCGGCTGCCGACCGCATTCCGCAACCCACGGAAATCACGAATGTTTACGCGGTGCTAAAGGGTGTCGATGCAGAGAATGCCAAGCGCATTCTGCTGGTAACCGGACATTACGATTCTCGTAATAGTGACACTCTCGACGTGAAGGCCGACGCTCCGGGCGCAAACGACGACGGCAGCGGAACCGCCGTCAGCCTGGAATGCGCGCGAGTATTGAGCAAACTGAAGTTCCCCGCAACGATTATTTTTCTGACAGTGGCGGGTGAAGAACAAGGACTCAACGGCAGTCACCATTTCGCCAAGATTGCCAAAGAGCAGGGCTGGAACGTCGAGGCCGTCCTGAATAATGACATCGTTGGCGGAGACAAAAGCGCGCAGCAGGACCACTCCGTGGTACGCGTGTTTTCCGAAGGATTGCCCGCTGCGGCCACAGAGCAGGAAATCAAGCGTATTCGGGGCTTAGGCGGGGAGAACGATTCCGCTTCGCGGCAATTGGCCCGCTACATCGCCGATGTGGGCCGGGCATACAATCTAGGCGTGAAGCCGATGCTGGTGTTCCGGCTCGACCGCTATTTGCGCGGCGGAGATCACTATTCCTTCAACCAGCAGGGATTCGCCGCGGTGCGCTTCACCGAATTGCGCGAGGATTTTCATCATCAGCATCAGAATGTGCGCACCGAAAACGGCGTCGAATATGGCGATGTCGTCAAGTTTGTTGACTTCGATTATATATCGCGCGTAGCCCGCTTAAATGCGGCGACTCTGGCCTCACTCGCATCGGCGCCAGCGCCTCCTGCGAATGTGCGCCTGCTCACCAAAAATCTGGAGAACGATTCCACCCTGACGTGGGAAGCGCCCGCAGGTGGTCACGCCGCAACGTATGAAGTGTTGTGGCGTGCTACAACCAGCCCGGAATGGGAGCACGCGCAAAATGTCGGCAACGTGACCCGCACAACTCTGAACCTTTCGAAGGATAATGTCATCTTTGCAGTACGAGCCCTTGACGCCGAAGGGCACCTTAGTTTGCCGATCGTGCCCTTGCCGGAACGCTGAGTTCGGTATCTACTGCTTACAGGAGCGAATTCCTTTGCGCGGTCGAGAAATGACGTTGAGTTTCCCGCCCTTCACCAAGGCAGTGATCTGGCTGCTGGGCATTAACACCGCCGTGTTCCTTGCGTTGTCCGCGTTCGGTTCAATCGCGGTGATCCGGTGGGTGTATGTGACGCTCGGCCTCGTGCCGAGCATGACGGTCTTCCATTTTGCGATCTGGCAGGTCGTGACCTACAGCTTCATCCATGTGGGTTTCTGGCACTGGTTTGGAAACATGCTGGGAATTTGGATGTTTGGCTCTACCTTCGAGAGCGCGTGGGGTACGCGCCGGTTTCTGGAGTTGTTTTTCACCGGTGTAGTCGGAGCCGCCCTCACAACGATCATCCTTTCGTTTGCGCACATCCTGATCAACCCCGATACGCCGACGGTCGGCGCTTCCGGCGGCGTGTTCGCAATTTTGATGGCTTTTGGGATGGTGTTTGGCGAGAACGAAATCATGATGATTCCGTTCCCCTTCCTCATCAAGGCCAAGTATTTCGTGCTGATTCTGATCGTAGTGACCGTGGCCTTTGCCATCAGCGGCGGCGGCGGCACCGCCTACCTGGCTCATCTCGGCGGTTTGTTCTTTGGATATTTATACGTGAAGTTTTCACCGGCGAAAGGCATGTCCGGTCGATTCTCGTTTTCGGAGTGGTGGTACGGACTGAATAATTCTTATTACCGCTGGAAACGCCGGCGGGCTGCCAGGAAATTTGAAGTGTACATGAGCAAGCACGACCGCAAAGTCCATTTCGACGAACACGGAAATTACATCCCGCCGGACGATGGTCCGCGCAAGGGCAACGGCGGATCGAAGTCGGGGTGGGTGAATTAAATCCTCACTCCTCGAAAAACGATTGGAATTCCGGCAGCACTTCGGCCGTTAACTTGCCCCACACAGCCCTTCCTTTGAACCCCAAATCGTGACCGGCGCCCTCCACAGTCAGCAACTTGGTCTTCGCCGGAATCAGCTTTAAGGATTGCTCAATCTCCGCAATCGAACCGAAAGGATCCCGCGTGCCTTCGACAAACAGCGCCGGAGTATGCAGGTGAAAAAAATGCTGCGTGCGGAGTTGCTCCGGCTTACGCGGCGGATGCAACGGGTAAGAGAGCAGCAGCAGACCAGTGGGCTCCGGCGGTGTCGTATCCGCTAATTTTTCAGCAAGCTCGGCGCAGAGCATGCTGGCTTGTCGTCCTCCATACGAGTGACCCCCGAGAAAAAGACGGCCGCTTACTTGAACTTTCAGTGCAGCCAGCGCATTGCTAAGTCCCGCGCGGTCGCGTTTGGCGTCGCCCGGTCCCGGCGGACCGTAGGGGCGATCCTGCCGATATGGAAGATCGCACCGCAAGACGAGAAACCCAGCTTCCGAAAAAGAATTCGCCAGCGCAACCAGTAAAGGAGCCTGACAGTTTGATCCGGCACCGTGAGTCAGAACTAGTCCGTTGCCATTAGGCTTCGAGGGACGATGTAAAAGTCCACGTACGAACGGCTCAACCGAAACATCGGTGAAAACCTGCGGACTGGATTCAACGGCAGGGGGCGCAACCTGGTCTTCTTTCTCTTTTTTCGGGCGAGATTTGAACAGTCCTGAAACCTTCATACGCCCACTTCTTCCAGCTTCTCGTAAATTTTCAGGATCTGAATTTCGTTCCCCAGCCGGGCCCAGCAGCGCAACACCTCAGGATCTTCCTGCGCCGTGGCCCGAGCCTGTTCCGAATTCCAGTAGCGAAGCAGCACGTACTGCGAGTCGCCGCTGCGATAGAGAAGATCGCGCCCGTATCCTTTGGCGGAAACGATGGCACTGAGTTCGCGAATCGTAGAGAGCGACGCGGCTTCCATGCCCGGAAGAGACTCCCAAATCGCGATGGATAGATACTCCTGCGACATACCCCGCGATTATAGCTTCTTGCGGGCGGCAGTGTGCTTGCGGGTCGGGTGCGAAACGGCGCTGGCTTCTTCGGCGGTCACCACGTGCAGCCGCATGAAGTTTGTCGACCCCGAAGCTTGGCGCGTGCCCGCGACCACTCCGAGGACGTCATCGGGTTTGAGCAAACCGCGGCGTAACAGTTCGTACTCGGCCACGTCTACCATACTATCGCTGGTAAGCCCCTGGTCGCATTTCATGGGGTGCACGCCCCAGTACATGTGGGTACGCTGCGCGATCGCGACGTTGTGAGTAAATGCGTATATGGCGGCATGGGGGCGATACTTCGAAATCATGCGTGCCGTGTTGCCGGTCTCGGTAAAGATGGCGATCGCTCCCATGGGCAGATCTTCGGCGGCATGCGCAATGGATTCGCAAATGGTCTCGGCCACGGACAGGCCGCGCCGGTCGCGGCGTCGCCGCTGCGTAAACTCACCCATGTTGCTCTCGGCTTCGATCACGATACGTGCCATCATCGCCACCGCTTCGCGCGGATAATTCCCGCTGGCCGTCTCCGCGGACAGCATGACTGCATCGCTGCCGTCGAAAATCGCGTTGGCCACGTCGCTCGCTTCAGCCCGCGTAGGGCGCGGGTTTTCGATCATCGATTCCAGCATCTGCGTGGCCGTGATCACCGGCTTGCGCCATTGAGCCGCGCGGTGGATCACATGCTTCTGGATGACCGGAACTTTTTCCGGCGCCATTTCAACGCCCAGATCTCCGCGCGCCACCATCACGCCATCGGAAGCCTCGAGAATTTCTTCCAGATGATCGATCGCCTGCGGCTTCTCCAACTTCGCAATCAAAGGCGTGTTGCAACCATGGCCGGCAACAATTTGCCGGACCATGTTTACGTCAGCCGCAGAACGAACGAAAGAAAGCGCAACTGCATCCACACCGTGCTTCAATCCAAACTCAAGATCTTTGTGATCTTTTTCGGTGAGGGCGGGTATCGACAACGCCGTTCCGGGCAAATTGATGCCCTTATGCTCACCCACCGGACCGCCATTCAACACATCGCAGACCACATCTTTGCCGCGCACAGTTCGCACGCGCAGCTCGATCAGCCCGTCGCACAAAAGAATGCGGGTTCCGGGCCCAACCTCGCGCGCGAGATCAGGAAACGTGGTGGAAAGTCGCGTGGCTGTTCCGGCAATGTCGCGCGGAGTAATAATCACAGTCGAGCCGCTCTTAAGCAAAACCGGCTCGTGCCCTTCCAGGCGTCCCGTGCGGATCTTGGGCCCCTGCAAGTCCTGCAGGATACAGATCGTGCGTCCTTCTTTCTCGGCGGCACGGCGCAGGCGTTCGATGTTGCGGGCATGATCTTCGTGTGTGCCGTGGGAGAAGTTCAGCCGGGCGACATCCATGCCCAAGCGAAGCAAATCTCGCATCCCCGCCTCGGAATGGCAGGCTGGACCGATGGTGCAGATGATCTTGGCGCGTCGCGTGACGGGCTTTCCGTCGACCACTGCTGGCGGAACACTCTCGGGGACGGGGGAACTTTCTGCTGCGAGTTGCGACTTGCGTGCTTTCATCGGTTTCCAGAGGAGCAGTACCTTGTTCAGAGAAGGTCGTTCGCTCAAGAGAAAGCTTATTGTAATTGTTTAATGCTTCTTAATCTGCGGAGCACCAAAGAACAATTCAATCGCCTACATTTGAAATTTCTGTTTTAGAGTTCTGTTTCCACAATGGAGATCGGCAGTTTCGGCGTTTTCTGCAGCGGGGTCCAGCGTTGTGTCTACACTTTCGGGGAATTGATCGCAATCAACTCTTTCCCCAGCATAGCGCGGGGGAAAAGCATGGCATTGAACTCCGCGCCGACCAGGATCACGAGCGAAACCATATACATCCACACCAGCAATGCGATGGCCGCGCCGAGCGATCCATAAATAATGCTGTAGTCGGCATAGTGCTGCAGGTAAAAACCAAACAGCAGCGTCGACGAGAACCACATACCGGTGGCGAGCGTGGCGCCGGGTATTACGCTGTGCCAGGGCTGGGTGCGCGGAACTGCATTGTGGTAAATCAGAGCAATCACTGCAATGCTGGTGAGCGTGGCGATGATCCAGCGGATCGAGGTCCACATCAGCAGAATGTACGGGCTGAATTCATGCGCGGTATAGAACAGGATGCGAGTTTCTATCTTGCTGCCGAATGCGATCAGCAAGGTTGAGAACGTCATTGGCAAACCCGCCAGAACCACCAGCGCAAACGAGATCAGCCGCTCCTTCACCAATCCCCAGATTTTCGGCAGCTCGTAGCAGCGGCGGAAGCCTTCCATCCACGAAATCATCACACCGGAAGCGGTCCATAAGGTTAGAAGCGAGGCCGTAACCAGAAGCCCGACAGGCCGTTGCGACGCTCCCCGAAGGAAGTTCATCGCCGTATTGCTTCCCGCCGGCAAAATACGGGAGAGCGCGTAGGAGATTTCGCGCAGGTAAGGAGCGCCCTTGCGAGAGGTCGCCAACAGAGACCCCAAAACCAGTAGCGCCGGAAAGAAGGTAAGAATCGAGGAATACGCGGAGGCTTTAGCGATAGAAAAGGCGTCGTGCTGGAAAGCACGCCAAAAGGCTAGCCGCAGAAGGCGCATAAAACGAAGCATCCCTGCCCATAGAGTAGGGCCGGAAACAGCTGGACGCAATGAGGGAAGCGATCCAGGTTCCTCGATTGGCAATCGTTTTAGGTTTGCGTGCATGAACTGTTAGTAGCCAAAAAGAGCCTCGGGGGCGAACGAATTCGCCCCCGAGTTACCCTAGTTTGATCTACTCCGCCGCCAGTTCTTCGGTTTCACCCTCGTGGCGCATCATCTCGAGAGCGCGCTCGGCTTCTTCATAGGCTGCCGAAACCTCTGCCTGTACCTTGGCCGCGGCCTCTTCCATCTCTGGCGAGAGGCGCACGTTGCGGTAGTACTCCATGCCGGTTCCGGCAGGGATCAGGCGGCCGACGATGACGTTCTCCTTGAGCCCGCGCAGGTGATCGACCGCGCCCTGGATCGAGGCTTCGGTCAACACACGCGTGGTCTCCTGGAACGATGCCGCCGAGATGAATGAATCGGTCGAGAGCGAAGCCTTCGTGATGCCGAGGAGCAGCGGGCGTCCGGTAGCCGGTTTGCCGCCTTCCTTGATCACGCGCTCGTTCTCTTCGCGGAAGCGGAACTTATCCAGTTGCTGCTCCAGCAGGAACGTGGTATCGCCCACGTCCTCGACCTTCACCCAGCGCATCATCTGCCGGACAATCACTTCGATGTGCTTGTCCGAGATGTTGACGCCCTGCAAGCGGTAGACTTCCTGGATTTCGTTCACCAGGTAAGACTGCAGCTCTTTTTCTCCCAGGACGGCCAGAATGTCGTGCGGGTTGAGCGGGCCGTCCATCAAGGGTTCGCCCGCCTTGACGCGCTCGCCTTCCTGCACGTTGATGTGAACGCCGCGCGGCACCGAGTATTCCTTCTCGGTACCGTTGTCGGCCTGCACATACAGTTTGCGCTGGCCTTTCGAAACCTCACCGAATTTCACCGTGCCATCGATTTCGCTGATGACCGCGGTTTCATGCGGCTTGCGGGCCTCGAAGAGTTCGACCACACGCGGCAGACCACCGGTGATGTCCTTAGTTTTGGTAGTTTCGCGCGGGATCTTAGCCAGTACGTCGCCCGGGAAAACCGTGTCGCCATCCTGCACCATGAGGTGAGCGCGGGAAGGCATGAGGTACCGCTTGCTGCCCTTGCCTTTCACCACGATCGCGGGCTGGCGTTTCTCGTCTGGCGAATCGCCAACGACGTGACGCGACAATCCGGTAACCTCGTCCACTTCTTCGTGCAGCGTCACGCCTTCCTGCAAGTCCTTGAACTGCGCCGCTCCGCCGATTTCGGTCAGGATGGCGAAAGTGTAAGGATCCCACTCCACCATGACCTTACCCTGCTGCACCTGATCGCCCTCGTTAACTTTAAGCTTAGCGCCGTAAATTACCGAGTAGCGCTCACGCTCGCGGTTCTTCTCGTCGACGACTGCGATCGAGCCCTGACGGTTCATCACCACCAGGTCTCCGGACTTCGATTTCACGGTCTGCAGTCCGATGAAGCGCACCGTGCCGTTATTCTTGGCATCGAGGCGCGACTGTTCGGAAACTCGAGATGCCGTACCACCGATGTGGAAGGTACGCATCGTAAGCTGCGTTCCGGGCTCGCCGATCGACTGTGCCGCGATAACACCGGTTGCCTCGCCTAGTTCGACAAGACGTCCTGAGGCCAGATTGCGGCCGTAGCACATCACGCAGACGCCGCGTTTCGATTCGCAGGTCAGCACCGAACGAATCTTCACCCGCTCGATTCCTGCTGCCTGAATCGATCCGGCGAGTTCTTCCGTGATCTCGTTGTTGATATCGACGATCACGTTGCCGTCGTAGTCTTTGATCTTCTCGAGCGATACGCGGCCCACAATGCGGTCACGCAGCGGCTCGATAATTTCGCCGGCTTCGACAATACCCTGGACGTAGATGCCGTCGACCGTGCCGCAATCGTACTCGCTGATGATGACGTCCTGCGCCACATCGACGAGACGGCGAGTGAGGTAGCCGGAATCCGCCGTCTTGAGCGCGGTATCGGCCAGTCCTTTGCGGGCGCCGTGAGTCGAGACGAAATACTCGAGCACCGTCAACCCTTCACGGAAATTCGCCGTGATGGGAGACTCGATGATTTCGCCGGAAGGCTTGGCCATCAATCCGCGCATGCCGGAGAGCTGGCGGATCTGCTGTTTCGATCCACGAGCGCCCGAATCGGCCATGACGTAAATCGGATTGATGAAACCTTCCTTATCGGCCCGTTGCATCTGCCCAAACATCTCGTCGGCAACTTTCTCCGTGATCGCCGACCAGATTTCGATGACCTTGTTGTAGCGCTCGCCATTGGTGATGGCGCCGTCCAGATATTGCTGCTGAACGTTGACCACCTGCTTCTCGGCGTCCTTGACCAGCGTCTTTTTGCTGTCCGGAATGACCATGTCGTCGATGCCGATGGAGAGGCCGGCTTTGGTTGCATACTTGAAACCGAACTCCTTCACTTCATCGAGCATCTTCACCGTGGTCTCAAGGCCAAAGCGCAGATAGCCGTAGTTGACCAGTGCGCCGATGCCCTTTTTCTTAAGCAGGCCGTTGATGTACGGCATGCCTTCGGGCAAATGGTCGTTGAGGATGGCGCGGCCCACAGTCGTGTTGATGAACGTGCGATCCACCTGAATCGGCTCCGTGTGAATGATGTCCTGATCGTCGTACGCGGTCGTCAGGTCGATCAGTTCACCGGTGTAGCGCAGGCGGATGGGAGAGAGTGTTTCCACTTCGCCCATTTCGAGCGCCAGCAAAACTTCCTCGATGTTGGCGAACACGCGGCCTTCACCCTTCGCGCCCGGCTTGGCTTTTGTCAGGTAATAAAGACCCAAAACCATATCCTGCGTAGGAACGGTGATGGGCTGGCCTGACGCGGGCGAAAGAATGTTGTGCGAAGCCAGCATCAGCACGCTGGCCTCAACCTGCGCTTCCGGAGACAGCGGAATGTGTACCGCCATCTGGTCGCCGTCGAAGTCGGCGTTAAACGCCGTGCAAACCAGCGGGTGAATACGGATCGCTTTGCCTTCCACCAGCACCGGCTCAAACGCCTGAATGCCCAGGCGATGCAGCGTAGGAGCGCGGTTCAGCAGCACAGGATGATCCTTGATGACTTCTTCAAGGATGTCCCAAACGATGGGCTCCTGTTGCTCCACCATTTCCTTTGCCTGCTTGATGGTGGTGACGTTGCCGGTCTGCTCCAGCCGGTGATAAATGAACGGCTTGAACAGTTCCAGCGCCATCTTCTTCGGCAGTCCGCACTGGTGCAGCTTGAGCTCGGGGCCAACCACAATGACGGAACGTCCGGAGTAATCCACACGCTTGCCCAGCAGATTCTGGCGGAAGCGGCCCTGCTTGCCCTTGAGCGTATCGGAGAGTGACTTCAACGGGCGATTGTTCGCTCCACGCAGCACGCGGCCACGGCGGCCGTTATCGAACAGCGCATCGACTGCTTCCTGCAGCATGCGCTTTTCGTTTCTGACGATCACTTCAGGCGCGTGCAGGTCCATCAGCTTCTTCAACCGGTTGTTGCGGTTGATGACGCGGCGGTAAAGGTCATTTAGATCGGAGGTCGCGAAGCGGCCGCCATCGAGTGGAACCAGTGGGCGGAGCTCCGGCGGAATGACCGGGATTACGTCGAGAATCATCCAGTGAGGCTTGTTGCCGCTGCGGCGGAACGCCTCAACGACTTTCAGGCGCTTCGTATACTTGAGCCGCTTCTGCAGCGAGCTCTCGTTCTTCATTTTTTCGCGCAGCTCGGTAGAAAGGCCGTCGGTATCAATGCGCTTGAGAAGCTCCTTGATCGCCTCCGCGCCCATCATGGCCTTGAATCCCGCGGGACGATATTGCTGGTCGAGTTCGCGGAACTTGGCCTCGTCTTTAATAACCTCGCGCTCTTTCACCGGCGCGTCGCCAGGCTCGACGACTACGTAGGCCTCGAAATAGAGAACGGATTCAAGGTCGCGCAGCGAAATATCGAGCAGGTGTCCGATGCGGCTGGGCAGGCCCTTGAAGAACCACACATGCGAGCAAGGAGACGCAAGCTCGATGTGCCCCAGCCGTTCGCGGCGAACCTTCGAGAGCGTGACTTCCACGCCGCACTTGTCGCAGATCACGCCACGATGCTTCATGCGCTTGTACTTGCCGCACAAGCATTCCCAGTCGGTTACAGGGCCAAAGATGCGGGCGCAGAACAGCCCATCGCGCTCCGGTTTGAAGGTGCGGTAGTTGATGGTCTCAGGCTTGGTAACTTCACCGTGCGACCAGCTCCGGATTTTCTCCGGAGACGCCAGGCTTATGCGGATTGCATCGAAATCCGCAATCGTGTTTTGCATTTCGAACGGGCTCGAACGAAACAAGGGATCCTCCACTTCCTGCTCTCGGAAAGCAGTACCCAGTACCCAGTTGCCAGTACTCAGTACCGAAAGTTTTATGTTCCGCGAAGACCGAGAGCGCTTATCCCGCGAAACGTTCTTATCAAAACTTGTGTCATCCAGTTCCTCGAACCCTGTACCCGGTGGACAGCTTCACACTGGGCACCGGGTACTAGGTACTGGGTTTAGTCTGCTGCCGCGCTGGCCGTAGGCTTCTTCTCCCCGGTCTTGATCAGCTCCACGTCAAGGCAGAGCGATTGCAATTCGCGGATCAGCACGTTGAACGATTCCGGCACGCCCGGCTCCATGGCGGCTTCGCCCTTGACGATGGCCTCATAAATCTTGGTGCGGCCGTACACGTCATCGGATTTCGCCGTCAGTAGCTCCTGCAGAATGAAAGCTGCCCCGTACGCTTCGAGCGCCCAGACTTCCATTTCTCCGAAGCGCTGTCCGCCGAACTGCGCCTTGCCACCCAAAGGTTGTTGGGTGATAAGCGAATACGGTCCGATGGAACGAGCGTGAATCTTGTCGTCCACCAGGTGCGACAGCTTCAGCATGTAGATGTAACCCACGCACACCGGCTGTTCGAACTGGTCGCCCGTCATGCCGTCATGCAGAGTAGTCTTGCCCGACGTCGGCAGACCCGCATGCTCGAGCAGCGCCTTGATCTCGCCTTCCTTCGCGCCGTCAAACACAGGCGAACCCATGTAGACGCCGCGGGCCAGCGTGGGCGCGAGCGCTTCCAGTTCTTCGTCTCCCATTTCGCCGATAGTGTCGGCGAGTTTGGAATCCTTGAACAGCGCTTTCAACTCGCGGCGGATCGATTCCGTGCGAGTATTCTCCTTGAGCAGTTTGCCGATCTTTTCGCCCAAGGTGTATCCCGCCCATCCCAGGTGGGTTTCGAGAATCTGGCCCACATTCATACGGCTGGGTACGCCAAGCGGATTCAAAACGATTTCCACCGGCGTTCCGTCTTCGAGGTACGGCATATCCTCTTCCGGCAGAATGCGGGCGATCACACCCTTGTTCCCGTGACGGCCGGCCATCTTGTCACCGACACTCAGCTTGCGCTTCATGGCGATGTAGACTTTGACCAGCTTGATCACGCCCGGCGGCAGCTCGTCGCCCTTGGTGAGCTTTTCTTTTTTCTCGTTGACGATCTTCTTGAGCACATCGATCTGGCGCGAGGTCATTTCCTCGATCTCGTCGATCTGCTCATTCACTCGCGGATCCTTGTCGGCATACTTGATGCGCTTCAGGTTGCGGGTCGAGATGCGCTCGATCGCGTCGCGGTCGAGCACGTTTCCCTTGGTTAGCAAACGCTTGTTGGTACGCTCGTCGTGCAAGTCGGCCTGCACTTCCTTACCGCCGAGAATGTTTTCCAGACGCTTGAGCCGCTCGTCGGTGAGAATGCGGATCTCGTCGGAAAGGTTCTTCTCCAGCTTGCCGATCTGCGTCGCCTCAATCGATTTCGCCCGCTCGTCCTTCTCCTGGCCTTTGCGGGAGAAAATCTTCACGTCGACAATTACGCCCTCAATGCCCGGTGGGCAGTAGAGCGAAGCGTCGCGCACGTCGCCGGCCTTCTCGCCGAAAATCGCGCGCAGCAGTTTTTCTTCCGGCGTGAGCTGGGTTTCGCCCTTCGGCGTCACTTTGCCCACCAGAATGTCGCCCTGCTTGATGCTGGCGCCGATGCGGATTACGCCTGCTTCGTCCAGATTGCGCAGCATGGTTTCGCTGACGTTTGGAATATCCCGCGTCACTTCCTCGGGACCGAGCTTGGTATCGCGCGCCTCGATCTCGTACTCCTCGATGTGCAGTGAAGTGTAGTAATCGTCCTTCACCATCTTCTCGGAAACGAGAATCGCGTCTTCAAAGTTGTAACCGCGCCAGGGCATGAAAGCGACCAGCACGTTGCGTCCGAGCGCCAGCTCGCCGTGATCCGTGCAAGGACCGTCGGCAATAACCTCGCCCTTCAGCACGCGCTGCCCCTTCTTAACCACCGGCTTCTGATTGATACAGGTGTTCTGGTTCGAGCGCTTGAACTTGGTGAGCTGATAAATGTCGCTACCCACCTCACGCGAAAGCTGCGTGGGATGGTGCTCGCCTTCAACGCGCACAATGATGCGGTCGGAATCGACTGAGTCGATGATGCCGTTGCGCCGCGCAAGGACCACCGCGCCCGAATCGCGCGCCGTGACCCCTTCCATTCCAGTGCCGACGATCGGCGCTTGCGCGCGTAGCAAAGGCACGGACTGGCGTTGCATGTTCGCGCCCATCAGCGCTCGGTTTGCGTCATCGTGCTCGAGGAACGGCACCAGCGACGCTGCCACCGAAACTAGTTGCTTGGGGCTGACGTCGACATAGTCAACTTCGTCGCGACTGACCAGCACGAAGTTGCCGGCCTTGCGGGCGTTGACCAGATCGGCCACGATCTTGCCTTTGTCATCGAGCTCAACGTTGGCTTGCGCGATAGTGTGCCGGTCTTCTTCCCACGCGGAAAGATAGAAGGAGAACGGATCGACCTGCACCGGCTTCTTGCGCTTCTCTTTGAGCTCGGCATTGATCTTTTCGAGCTCGTGCTTTTCCACGTAGTCGCCGACCTTGTAATCGCTATCGCCCGTGTTGACCACGCTCACGTAATCGATCACGCGGCCGGCCTTGATCTTTCGGTAGGGCGACTCAATGAAGCCGTAGTCGTTGATGCGCGCGTAGCAGCTCAAAGACGAGATCAGTCCAATGTTTGGACCTTCCGGCGTCTCAATCGGGCAGATGCGTCCGTAGTGCGTGGGGTGCACGTCGCGCACTTCGAATCCCGCACGCTCCCGAGAGAGACCACCCGGCCCAAGCGCCGAGAGACGCCGTTTGTGCGTGATCTCGGAGAGCGGGTTGGTCTGATCCATGAACTGCGAAAGCTGCGACGATCCGAAGAATTCGCGGATCGCGGCCATCACCGGTTTCGCGTTGACCAGGTCGTGCGGCATGGCCGTCGACATTTCCTGGTAAACGGACATTTTTTCTTTGATCGCCCGCTCCATGCGGACCAGGCCGATGCGGAACTGGTTCTCCATCAACTCGCCCACCGCGCGCACGCGACGGTTGCCGAGGTGATCGATGTCGTCGACCGATCCGATGCTCTTGCGCAACTTCAGCAGGTAGCCGATGGTCGCGTAGAAGTCGTCGGGATCGAGCGTGCGCTTGTCGAGGCTGGTTGCGTCCTGATTCTCAAACAGCTTGATGTTGAACTTCAGCCGGCCGACTTTCGAGAAGTCATACTTGCGCGGATCGAAGAACATCCCGTGGAACAGCGCCGTGGCCGTGTCGAGCGTCGGCGGATCGCCCGGACGCAGCTTGCGGTAGATTTCGATCAACGCTTCCTGCGGCGTCTTCACCGAATCGCGCTTCAGCGTCTGGCTGATGACCGTGCCCACGTCGTCGCGCTCCGGGAAGAACAGGTTCATTTCAACCACGCCGGAGTCGAGAATCTTCGAAACCTTGTCCCCGCTCAGCTCGGTGTTCGCTTCAAGCAGTACTTCGCCCGTGGTGGTGTCGACCACATCAGCAGCGGCCCAAGCGCCTTCGAGATCGGTTACATCCACTTCGATCTCGGAGATCTTCGCCTTCTGAATTTCCTTAAGAATTGCCGCGTTCAGCTTGCGACCGGAGTGCGCAACCTCATCCCCCGATTTGTTCTTAATACTGTGCGCCAGCTTCATGCCCAGCAGGTTCGTGGGCTTCTCGCTGGCCGGATCGAGCGTCCAGTAAAGCTTCTTATCTTTGATCGCAACCCGATCCACGGTGTAGAACGAGCGCAGAATGTCCTCACCCGAACGCAGACCGAGCGCGCGAAGGAAAATCGTTCCCAGGAACTTGCGCTTGCGGTCGATGCGGACGTAGAGCACGTTCTTCTGGTCGTACTCGAACTCCACCCATGAGCCGCGATATGGAATGATCTTGCCGAGAAAATAGGTTCGATTGTTGGCGGTCTCAAAGAACACGCCGGGTGAGCGGTGCAACTGGCTGACGATCACGCGCTCGGTCCCATTGATGATGAACGTCCCGTTCTGCGTCATCAAGGGGACGTCGCCGAAAAATACTTCCTGCTCCTTGATGTCACGAATGGAACGGTTTCCTGTCTCGGCATCCTTGTCAAAAATAGTTAGCCGCATCGTGACTTTGAGCGGTGCCGAATACGTCATGCCACGCTCTTCACACTCAGCCACGTCGTATTTCAGCTGCAGGCCGACGGGGTCGCCGCACTTATTGCAGAAGTCCGGGGTGTTCGCGTTGTAGGTACCGCACTTCTGGCAGAGCACATCGCCCGGATGAAACGGATCGGTAATCACCGTGTTCCCGCAGTTCTTGCAAGTGGTGCGCAGGTGATGCAACCCCTTGAGGTGACCACACTTGCACTCCCAGTTACCAATGGCGTAATCCACAAACTCAAGTTGTGATACGTTGCGGAAGTCGGTGATCGGGAAGACGGACTGAAACACCGCCTGCAGTCCGCCGTCTTCACGCTCACTCGGCAACTTGTCCATCTGCAGAAAGCGGTCGTAAGAGCGCTTCTGAACCTCGATCAGGTTCGGGATCTGGATGGTTGCTGGAATTTTTGAAAAATCAAAGCGTTTACGGTAGGCATTATTCTTCATCGTCAGAAAACTCCCATTTCAGGCGCAGCCGAAAGCTGCGGCAAACCGCGGAATGTGGGGACGCGTCTCCGCGTCGAGCTGCTTAAATCGTTGTTGCGAACCTGTTTACACCAAAAACACGACGGGGCGCCCGCAGGGACAAGCCATCCCACAGACGCCATACGAGGCGTTTCGCCAATGTGAATTTGTAATCTTTCGCGCCAGTTCCTTCGGCCGTTTCCGTTCCGCCTGCCCGCGGAACAGTGCCAAACTTCCCTCGCGGGTCTCGCCCGCTATGAGTGAGGCCAGGGGAAGCGGTGATACTATAGATGCTAACACCACCGCCCCGGCTTCACAACTAGAACACCGAAATTTCCTGAGACTTGCACCCTTCGTGTGGCGCGGGCACTCCTGCCCGGCAAGCGGGCAAGAGTGCCCGCTCCACACGAATCGGCTATTTCACCTCAACAACTGCGCCCGCCTCAGTAAATTTCTTTTTGATGGTCTCGGCTTCATCCTTGGAAACGCCTTCCTTAATGTTCTTAGGCGCTCCATCCACCAGCTCCTTGGCTTCCTTCAAGCCCAGGCTGGTGACTTCGCGGACGGCCTTGATCACATTGATCTTGTTGGCGCCAACTTCTTTGAGAAGGACAGTGAACTCCGTCTTCTCTTCCGCCGGAGCCGCGCCTGCTGCCGCCGCACCGCCGCCGGCAACCATGACTGGGGCTGCCGCTGCCGCCGACACGCCCAGACGCTCTTCGAGCTTTTTCACCAGCGCTGCCGCGTCCAGCAACGACAACGAGACAATTGAATCTTCCAACTGTTGCAAGTCTGCCATGTTAATTTCTCCACTCTTCAAGTTATGAATTTGCTTGCTTTCGTTACCTTGAGCCGGGTTTCCAGTGCGGCAGGCTCATCTTCCGGCGCCAGACAACGCCTCGATCTGAACCGCGCAACCCCTGACTTCTGATAACCAAATCTCTTCGGACGGCTTCCGCCCGTCGCGAACTCGTTGGGCCTACGCTACTGCTGGCGCGTCGCCCTTGAACTTGCCCTTCTCCACGCCCTGGCCGATCACTACAGCCATGTCGCGTCCCACGGCGTTCATGACCGTTACCAAACGCTGCGCCGGAGAATTGATCAGGAACATCAGCTTGGAATAAATCTCTTCCTTCGATGGCATACTGGCGAGGGCTTCAATCTCCTTGATCGAAATCACTTTGCCCTCGACCACGCCTACCTTAAAAGTGAACTCCGGCGCGTCCTTGGCATATTTTGTGAGCGCCTTTGCCATGGCGACCGGATCGCCGGTGGTGTACGCAATTGAGGTCACCCCGGTCAGGTTCTTGAGCCCTTCCTCAATCTTCGTGCCTTTGGCGGCAAGTTCGGCGAGAGTGTTCTTCACGACCTGATACTTCGCTCCTGCCCCGCGCAACGCCTTGCGCAGCTCGTAATCGTGGGCCACGGTCATCTTGCTGTAGGTGGCAACGACGGCGCTCGAGACATTCCTCAGGTCCGCACTCAGCTTTTCGACCTGTTCCTTCTTCTTCGCTCTTGTAACTGGCATGATGATTCAATCCTTCTGAATTTATGTAGGGACAGCCGCCCTCGGCTGTCCTTCACCTAGCTTGTCATCCTGAGGCGACGTGTTCTTCGTCGCCGAAGGATCTGGGCGTGCGCTTCCCCTATTAAGCCTTCGCCGCAGCCTCAATCGAACCCGTGTCCAGCAAAATCCCCGGCCCCATCGTCGAACTCAGCGTGCAGCCCTTGATGTACTTGCCCTTGGCCACCGACGGCTTAGCCTTGATCACGCTGGTGATCAGCACCGTAGCGTTATCGATCAACTTGTCGGGCGAGAACGAAATCTTTCCAACAGGTACGTGCACCAGCGCCGTCTTGTCGGTGCGGAACTCAACCTTGCCGGCCTTCACTTCCTGTACCGCCTTGGCGACATCAACGGTGACGGTTCCCGTTTTTGGGTTCGGCATCAAGCCCTTCGGGCCGAGAATTTTGCCCAGCCGCCCCACGGATTTCATCACGTCAGGTGTGGCGATCAGCGCATCGAAGTCGGTCCAGTTTTCCTTCGTGATCTTCTCGACCATTTCTTCGCCGCCCGCAAAATCCGCGCCCGCGGCTTCGGCTTCCCGGATCTTGTCGCCGGAAGCGATCACCAAAACTTTTTTCGACTTACCCAAACCGTGAGGCAGCACCACCGTGCCGCGCACCATCTGGTCGGCATGCTTGGGATCGACTCCAAGCCGCAATGTGATCTCAACCGTCTCGTCAAATTTCGCGAACTTGACCTTTTGCAGAAGCGGAACTGCATCCTGCAACGTATAAGACCGCGGCTCGACTGCCGCATGCGCCTTCTTAATATTCTTTCCTTCTTTTTTCATTCACTTTCCTCGTCTCCCGCCGCTCATCGTTGCTCCGATCAGTCGTGGTGCATATGACTATTGAGCCATCGAGTAATTTCGCGATTTGTCTTTCAATCGCTCAATCTCCCGATCACCCAACCACTTCAATTCCCATCGACCTCGCCGTGCCGCGAACGCTCTTAATTGCAGTCTCGACTGACGCGGCATTCAGGTCCGGCATCTTCTGTTTAGCAATGTCTTCCACCTGCTTCAACGTAACCTTGCCGACCTTATCCTTATTCGGTGTTCCCGATCCCTTAGCGATCCCCGCGGCTCGCTTCAGCAGAATCGAAGCTGGAGGAGTCTTCGTGATGAAGGTGAACGACCGGTCGCTGTAGACCGACACCACCACAGGGATGATGAGCCCCTCCATCTCTTTCTGATTCGTTCGAGCATTGAACTGCTTGCAGAACTCCATGATGTTGATCTGCGCCTGGCCAAGTGCCGGGCCCACCGGAGGCGCCGGAGTCGCCTTGCCTGCCGCGATCTGCAACTTAACGAAACCTGTAACCTTCTTTGCCATGACTTCTTAAGCTCCTAGCTTCTAGCTTGGCAGTTACGCTACTTTCTCCACCTGGTTAAATTCCAACTCCACCGGGGTCGAGCGCCCGAAAATCGTTACCATGACTTTCAAAGTCTCGCGGTCTTCGTTCACTTCATCCACAATGCCCTGGAAAGTGGCAAACGGCCCTTCGGAAATTCGCACGGTTTCATTCTTCTCGAACTTCACCTTTAGCTTAGGCTTCTCGCGGCTGTCGGCCACTTTGTAAACAATGTGCTGCACTTCTTCGTCGGATAGCGGCGTTGGCTGCTGCCCAGTGCCCACGAATCCAGTGACGCGCGGCGTGGACTTGACCACATGCCAGACATGATCGTCCATGTCCATCTCCACCAGCACGTAGCCGGGATAAAACATGCGCTCGGAGGTGTACTTCTTTCCTCCACGAACCTCTGTGACCGACTCGGTCGGGATCAGCACTTTGCCGATCTTTTCCTGCAACCCGAAGGCGGCGACGCGCGACTCCAGCGATTCCTTCACCTTGCGCTCGAATCCGGAATAGGAGTGGATGATGTACCACTTCATGTTCGGATTGCGCGGCGGCTCACCGCTTGCAGCAGCGCCATCTGGAATAGGTGGCTGCTCGCCGCCCGCTCCAGCATCGTTCTGTTCTTCGTCCTGCATGATCAAGTTAGACTCCAGCCTGCATCATCGGTCTCACGGACTTCAAGATCACCGCTTTGCAAAATCCCGCTCGTAAATCTCGCTCGCGAATCTAATGACTGCCAAAGTAGTCGTACAAAAACTTGACGGCCTTCTGAATCACGTTGTCGATCAGGAAAAAATAAACCCCAAAAATGAATACCGTGATGACCACCACTGCCGTGGTTGCCTGCACTTCCTTCCACGATGGCGCCGTGACCTTGCGCGTCTCGGTGCGCACATCGTTATAAAAAGTCTTAATCCGCTCCGGCCAAGACTTCAGCCGGTCTCCAAAATTCTCACCGGCGGTCGCGATTGAGTTTGCCATCTTCTTCTTCGTCTCCACTGCCATAATTTCCTGGCCCTTCCTCAGCGTCCTTCCAAATTCTGGCAGGGGCGGAGGGATTCGAACCCCCAAGTCCGGTTTTGGAGACCGGCAGTTTAACCGTTGAGCTTACGCCCCTAAATCATGCCAGTACCCGGTCGCCAACTCTGCCGTTCTGGGCACTGGGTACTGGCTACTTCACTTCTTTATGCGGCGTATGCTTGCGGCAACGGCGGCAGAACTTCTTTAGCTCCAGCCGCTCCGTCATCGTCTTCCGGTTCTTGGTCGTCGAATAATTCCGCTCTTTGCAATCACCGCACTGCATCGTAATAATTTCTCGGGGCATATTAAAAACCGCTCCTAAGCTTCTGGCTCTTAGCCTCTAGCTCAAACTTTTGTCATCCTGAGCGAGACGCTTCTCGTCTCGCGAAGGACCTATGCAACCCAGCCTACTGCAGCCAAGCTTGTTAATGTGGGGACAGCCGCCTCGGCTGTCCGCGGAGCAAAGCTCCGCGCCTTTTGCTTCCCTTACTGCACAATCTCCGCAATCGTTCCCGCGCCTACCGTATGACCGCCTTCGCGAATGGCGAAGCGTAAGCCCTTCTCCATCGCCACCGGCGTGATCAGTTCGATCACGAGCGAGACGTTGTCGCCCGGCATCACCATCTCCGTACCAGCCGGTAGTTCCGCCACTCCCGTCACGTCCGTGGTGCGTAGATAAAACTGCGGACGATATCCCTTGAAGAACGGCGTATGCCGTCCACCTTCTTCTTTGGTCAGGATATACACCTCAGCTTTGAATTTGGTGTGAGGAGTAATCGATCCACCCTTCGCCAGCACCATGCCGCGCTCGACATCTTCTTTCGCAATGCCGCGCAGCAACAGACCAGCATTGTCGCCCGCCATGCCTTCATCGAGCTGCTTCTTGAACATTTCGACGCCGGTGACAACCGTCTTGCGCGTGTCGCGGAAGCCGACAATTTCAACTTCTTCTCCGACCTTCACCTTGCCGCGCTCGATACGTCCCGTGACCACCGTGCCGCGTCCCTGAATCGAAAAAATATCTTCGATCGGCATCAGGAACGGCTTGTCGAGTTCGCGCGCCGGCTGCGGCACGGACTTATCGACAGCCTCCATCAAAGCATCGATCTGTTTCTCCCACTTTTCTTCGCCGTTTAGAGCACCGAGAGCAGACAACCGAATTACCGGCACGTCATCGCCCGGAAACTTGTATGACTTCAGCAACTCGCGCACTTCGAGTTCAACCAGATCGAGCAACTCAGGATCGTCAACCGCATCGCACTTGTTCAACGCGACCACGATGTACGGCACGCCCACCTGCCGCGCCAGCAGCACGTGCTCGCGCGTCTGCGGCATGGGACCGTCAGTCGCGGCAACTACCAAAATCGCGCCATCCATCTGCGCCGCGCCCGTGATCATGTTCTTGATGTAGTCGGCGTGGCCCGGGCAATCGACGTGCGCATAGTGCCGGTTCGCCGTCTCATACTCGACGTGCGCCGTCGCGATCGTGATGCCGCGCGCCTTCTCTTCCGGAGCGTTGTCGATCGAATCGAACGACCGGAACACAATCTTCGGATTGTGCTTCTGCAAAACCTTGGTGATCGCCGCCGTCAGCGTGGTTTTTCCATGGTCGATGTGACCAATCGTCCCCACGTTGCAATGCGGCTTATTTCGATCAAATTTCTCTTTCGCCATAATTCAGCTCTTAGCTCCTAAGCTTTTAGCTCAAACCCTCTCACAACTATCGTCATCCTGAGGCGCCGCTTTGGCGCCGAAGGACCTCTGCAACTTCTTTGCGGTCACCACTGATGAGTGCCGCCGCTCGGTAATTCAGTAATACTGATAAAGCTTTTTGAACTTATGCCGCAACTTCGTGTCGACCATTTCCAGCTTCGACAGGTAAAACTCCCGCATCTGCGCCTGATCGGAAACCGGCAACGCCTGATACAGCTGCCAAGCACTCGACTCAGCATTCGTCGCCGTTCGGCCCACCACGTACTCCAGCACACGGGCCGAAAGCACCTCATCGAATGCCCGGATGCGAATTCCCCTGCGGTCCAACCGCTTCAAGAATCGCTCTACCTTCTCAAGCTGGAACGCCTGCTCGACCGCCGCTTGCAGCTTCGCAAATTCCTGCTGCTTCTCGATCTTGATCGCAGCCTGCTCAAAACCCACTGTCATCGCACCTTCATTAGATCCTGGAGCGGGAGACGGGAATCGAACCCGCGACCAACAGCTTGGAAGGCTGTGACTCTACCACTGAGTTACTCCCGCCCTTGCCGCCTCAGCGGCTAAAGCCGCTCAAGCCCGACTCACACGGCTCGGTTGAAACCGAGCCCTTTCAAATCTTCCTGCAACTTCCAATCTCTGGAGCCGATGATCAGGATTGAACTGATGACCTCTCCCTTACCAAGGGAGTGCTCTACCAACTGAGCTACATCGGCTCGAACCAGCTGTAGGCCATCAACTCCTTCGCCTAACGGCTCAGGGCAGCTTTCAGCCAGGACTTCCTTTTACTTTGGACCGCCCTCGCCATCCGGGTGCAAAACATCTTTGCGACGCACCCAGCTTTTGAACGCGAACAACCCGAGAATCAAAAGCGTCAGCGTTCGGATCCGAAAATCGCTCAGCGTGGCAAACGCCAGCGCACCCAACACCGAGTACGCAATCAGTGCCATTGCCAAGCGACTCATGCCTTTACTCCCAGATCCCTCGCAGAAACCGCTCGGGATTTCGCCAGCGGTCTCCCGGCTTCGCATCCGCTCAGCCTCACGCCCGCTAAACGGCTCAATCTGGTGCACAGGGAAGGATTCGAACCTTCGTACCTCGCTAGGAGGGACAGATTTACAGTCTGTTGGCTTTAACCACTCACCCACCTGTGCAATAACTCTCGGGCGATGCGGCGTCGCGCTTCCTCAAACCGCGGCAGCGCACTTCTACTCCCTGCCTTCGCCAACCAGCATGCAGACTAAGTTTTCACCAACCAGATTTTCGCAAACTGGATTTCCGTAAACCGGGGAAACCAAGAATCGCGCTCACGGCTTACCACGCGAAGATCACTACACGCCGGAATACTTCCGAATGGAGTGCGTTGGAAAAACCTGTTTCGCCGCCACTTACCAATCTGGAGCTGGCGAAGGGATTTGAACCCCTGACCCTCTGATTACAAATCAGATGCTCTACCGACTGAGCTACGCCAGCTTCGGGCACAAGTGCCCGAAGACACAAGTATACCCTGAATCCCTTCCAGATGTCCGGGACAATTAGCTAAGGTATCACAAGGCGCGAATTTCTCGCAACCTGAAACCTTCGCAGGATGTTACGCACTCGTATCAGTACGTTTCCTTGCTTCGAAACAGATGCTAGAAAAACCGGACGCCAAGAGCTATCAGGACACAGGGGGAAAGCTTATCGAGGAGATCTAAGAACTCCCTCGCAAAGGTCCAATTGCCTGTGGATGCCTCGAACACCATCCGTAATACGAAGGCGAGGGCAAGTGCAAGCAAGAACACTTTTCGGTCGGAAGTTGACTTCACCCTCTGTGATGTACTCGTTAGGTCAGTCACGTTTTTCAGCGCCTCAACCGCCTACTGAATTGTTCTCTCGCCGCCACACAGCTGCGGCCTCTGCCGCGAGAGTGCATTTGCTGAGTTGTTGTTGAATTGAATCGGGAAGATTGAATGACTTACGGGGCCGAACGGAACGACGCATAAACCTCACCGCCATTGACAACCCTACGTCAAGCTGGCGTATACTCGGGCCGGAAGTTTAGAGGAGGTATTGTAACAATGAAGAAAAGCAAGAAACTCTCTATCAAGAAAGTAACTTTACGCGACCTAGATCAGGACACATTCACGGGCATAGCCGGAGGAGTGCTGACCCTACCGGCTACGGAATGCCAAATTGATACTTGTAATAACCATCCCAAAAGTTGCCAATGCTTCCCAACTGTAGTCCCCACCGAATGCAACGTATGTTAGCAAGGTGAAACGACAAGAAGCTCTTGACTGGTTTCTGGCAGTCGGGGCTTGGTACCTCAACTCTGTTTCCAGAGTCATCCATGCCTGCTGAGATTGATCCAGCGGCAAAGGTTGATTCTAGGGAAGCGTTTGCTTTTTACAACCGCATTTGGTCCCACCCCTAACCGAACAAGCGGCCTACTCTGTCTGCGAAGCGGACGGGGCCGTTCCTGCCTAGAAAATCGCCGCATGCGAACAACTGAACTGGAAGAGGCAGATGGGGGCGTATTCATTCGAAACCTAGGTGGGACGGACTTGCCCTACAACTCTGCTGCTCCGAGTACTTCTTCTCCATTGACACTTTTGCGATGCGGCTCTACCGTTCTAAGAAATTTGGGCTCCCTGGAAGCCATGTCTCAATTTCACCACCAGGAATTCCAGCCTTACTGTGAGGTTCCGATGTCTCGTAACAAACCAGCGCTTTTCCTCTTGTCCCTAGTCGTCATGATCGGATTTCTAACCGCCGCATTGCCGCTCCGCGCAGGCACAGAGACCGTGGTGCTCAGCTTCAACCGCAATGACAACTTGCCCTACAACCCTATGGGAGGCCTTGTCTCCGATTCCTCCGGAAACTTGTATGGCACCACAGTAGGCGGCGGCCCTCATAGCGATGGCGCGGTATTTGAGCTGACGCCTGGAGCTAACGGCACATGGACAGGCAAGACCATTTATAAATTCAACGGATTTAACGGCGTCGGACCCGAGGCCCGTCTGACTTTCGACTCCGCCGGAAACTTGTACGGCACCACACTTGACGGCGGCACCCATAGTCAAGGCGTTGTCTACCAACTCTCTCGCGCCAACGGAGTTTGGACGGAGAAGGTGTTGCATAGTTTCACCGGAACCACCGACGGAAATTATCCCCAGGGCCCGTTAACTGTGGACGCGGCGGGCAACGTGTATGGCACCACTGCTTTTGGCGGAACGGGGAAGAATTGCAATAACCATGGCTGTGGCATCGTTTTTCAGCTCACTCCGAATACAAATGGCACGTGGACGGAGACTGTGTTGCACAACTTCCAGTACGGTCGCGTAGACGGTGGCTACCCTGTCGGCGGCGTCACTCTTGACTCAGCTGGAAATCTCTATGGCACAACTCAGTTGGGCGGTTCCCATCTCGGCGGCATTGTGTTTGAACTCAGCCTCGTAAACGGAGCCTGGACTGAAAATATTCTGCATAATTTTTGCTCGCAGCCGAACTGCGTCGACGGCGAAATACCCTCTGCTCCCCTTATTTTCGACGGGAGCGGCAATCTCTACAGCACGACTCAAACTGGAGGAGTGCTGGTCGGAACGGGCTGCGGTGGCTTGCCATGCGGCACCGTATTCGAACTCTCGCCCGCCGCTGGCGACACTTGGACCGAAACCGTGTTGTACAGCTTTTGCTCGATCGCCAACTGCGCCGACGGCGCATTGCCAAGTCCGAGCGCTCTAGTCTTCGATACGTTGGGAAATCTCTACGGCACAACCAATGCAGGCGGGACCTCTGGCACGAACTGCAACAGTTACGGTTGCGGTACGGTTTTCGAGCTCACTCCAAGTTCCGGTGGTATTTGGAGCGACACCGTTCTCTTTGCGTTTCCACCTAACGGCCTCCATGGCTCCGGACAACTCGGCGGTGTGGTGCTGGACTCAGCTGGCAACCTCTACGGCACCAGCGAGGCGGGCGGCAGATTCGGCTCTGGCACGGTCTTCAAAGTAACCCCGTAGCTCGCATTTGCCAAACTGCCTTGTGTAGGGACAGCCGCCCCCGGCTGTCCGTCGAGCGAAGCTCGATTCCTTCTGGATCAACGCCGGCAAACTGCGCCACTGCCTAACTGTGACTCCCTCCGACAGTGCTATCATTTCTTCCCTGACCGCATTCCATGCGAATTAGGCGCACTTTCCCCATCGTCCTCGCGGTTGTGGTGATCGCCGCCGCAGTCACCCTCGCGGTGCAGCTCCGAAAGCACGCTCCTCCCGAGCCGGCCCGCCTTCTGCCGGGAGCTGACGCTTTCTTTTATCTCGATCTCAGCAAGGCCCGCAAGGCGAATTCGGGCAAGGATCTGACCGCCGTCAGTCATGACCCCGAGTACGAGCGATTCATCCGCGAGACCGGATTTCAATTCGAGCGCGATCTCGACGAGGCCGCCTTCGCCGTTCATTACCCTGCGAACTGGCCCGGCGGCGGCACCGGAGGCTCCGCACCGGAGGCGCGATTCTCCGAAGTACTGATTGGGAAATTTCACGGCGAGCGTCTCACGGCCTACCTCCGCCAGATCGCCCAATCGGTCGAGAATTACAACTCCGTCGATATCTTCACGATTCTCATCGAAGGCAGGTCGCTGCGTGTCGCCGTTCTCAGCGCCGATTCCGTGGCTGCCTCGAATGTAAATGACCCCGCGGTTATTCACGGAATTGTGGACCGCTCCCGGCGGCTCGCATCGCCCTTCGGCGGCCCAGCTTTGTTGCGCCAGTACTACAAGCACGTTCAATTGGCCAGCTTGGCATGGCTGGTAGCGCGCGTCGAGCCGTCGGCTTCGTTGGCGGGCATCTGGAGCAGTCTGTTCGCCAAGCCCGCAACCCTCGTTGTTTCCGGAAGCTCTGGCGCGCTTCATCTGCGGCCCGACGCGGTTCACCTGCGGGCCGAAGCCTTCACCGACAGCGGCGAAGACGCGCGGGCCATCATCGACAAAGTGAACCTGTTCGCAGCCCTCACTCGCTCCGCCGAAACCTCCGTCGGAACTCACGGGACCGACCCTGACGTAAAAGCTCTCTTCGACAGCCTGAAGGTAAAACAAGAAGGTAGCCGCGCCCTTCTCACCGCGTCGATGCCCTTTGGATTTATCCAGAAAATGCTCTCCGGTTCATCGGCAGAATCGAGCGAGCCACCGGCGGCTCCGCCCGCCCAGGTGCCGTCGAAGTCCCGCTAAGCCGTCATTTTCGCTCGGGAATTCTCTCGCGTTGTGCAACTAAACGCAGCTCCAGTCGTCTCATGCTTACGGAGAACAACTCCGGCAGGTACAATATACGCAGATGTCGAGCCTCCCACTCCCGATCGCCGCGTTTTTCGCCGGCTTGATTTCGTTCCTGTCTCCCTGCGTGCTGCCCCTGGTGCCTGGATATCTTTCCCTCATTTCTGGCGCGGGTCTCGAAGAACTGAAATCGCCGCAGGCTCACCTCATGCGGCGCGTGATGCTGAACTCAATTGCCTTCATCCTGGGTTTCAGCGTCGTCTTCGTCGCACTCGGCGCCGCGGCCACCGAAGTCGGCCAGGTGTTGGGAATTTACAAACATACGCTAGCCCGCGTGGCTGGCGTCATCATTATTCTTTTCGGATTGCACCTGACCGGCATTTTCAAAATCAAAGCGCTCTATACCGACGCCCGTCTACACAGCGTGAAGGGCAGCAGCACTCCGCTCGGCGCCTTCGTGATCGGTTTCGCTTTTGCCTTTGGGTGGACGCCGTGCCTGGGACCGATTCTATCGGCGATCCTCGCCCTTGCTGAGGAACAAAATACGTTAGCCAAGGGCGTTCTTTTGCTCGCGGTTTATTCGCTCGGACTCGCCGTTCCCTTTTTGCTGACATCGCTCGGAGTGGAGCGCTTTTTGAAGTTCTATAGCCGCTTCCGCTCGCACATGCACGCGCTAGAAGTGGCCAGCGGCGGGCTATTGATCGCTCTTGGCATATTGCTGGTGCTCGGCCGCTTTACGCTGATTTCGAATTGGCTTTCGTTTTTGAACCGCTTTGCCTTGTAGGATTTTTGCAGGAATGCGACATTTGATTTGTGCAATCGCGATCGGAATTATTGGATCAGAATTATTAATGGAGTCTCTCGGTGAACCGTAATCCGCTTGCCCTCGTAGTCGTCGCCTTCGTGATTGCGCTGGCAATATACGTCGGCTACCACAAGGCGCGCCGCCCCAGCATGTCGCTCACATCTCATCTCACGCAATCAGGCCCCGCGCCGGATTTTGCTCTTGAATCGCTCGACGGCAAAACCATGCACCTCTCCGATCTGCGCGGCAAAGCTGTCTTGCTCAACTTCTGGGCGACCTGGTGCGGCCCCTGCAAAATCGAGATGCCGTGGTTTGTTGAATTTCAAAAGCAATACGGCCCGCAAGGTCTGCAGATCGTCGGCGTTGCCATGGACGATGCCAGCAAGGAAGACATCGGCAAGTTCGCCAAGGATATGGGCGTGAACTACCCGATTCTGATTGGAAAGGAAGCGGTCGGCGACGCGTACGGAGGAGTTCCAGCGTTGCCGGAAAGCTTCCTGATCGGACGCGATGGAAAACTGGTGGACAAGATCGTCGGTCTTCGCGGCAAAGCTGAAATCGAGGATGCGGTAAGGAAAGCGCTCAATACCCGCCCTGCATCCAGTCAGGCCGCCGCTTATCGACAGGAAATCGTTCCTGCTCGGAGGTAACGTAGCAAGGAGAACCGATACGATCTACCATCATCGTTGCGAGTAGACTCGTTCCGAAGACTGCAAGGGGACTAATGCGCCGCACTCTCTCGCTATCTAAACAAATCCAACGGACGTCGATCCGCGTGGGTTTGCTAACGCTCACCGCACTCATCAGCGCGGCAGCGCTCGCCCAAGTGCCGCCTCCACCTCCGCCAGTCGCCGTGGCTGCGATACCGCTAACTACTGCCCAGCGCGGCACTCAGACCATCGTTAACCTCAACTTTCGCGTCCCGCCGGGCTACCACATCAACTCAAACACGCCGAAGTCGGAGTTCCTCATCCCCACCGCCTTGAAGATGGATCTGCCCACCGACATCGTTCTCGGAAAGATCGACTATCCCGCCGGCGAAGAGCTGACTTTCCCATTTTCCCCGGACGAAAAACTCAGCGTTTATGCCGGAGACTTCACCGTCGCCCTGTCGGTGCATCCCTTGGAATCCGTGATGCCTGGAAAATACCTGATGCGCGGGGTCCTGCGCTACCAGGCCTGCGACAATGCTGCCTGTTATCCGCCAAGAACTTTGCCCGTGAGCTTTGAAGTGAAAGTGGTAAAAGGACCCGCCACCCACAAAGTGAACCCAGCCCAAAGCCCGCACGTTCACAACTAACTGAGCGTTTGTCCGAATTCTAATCGGTGCGCGGCGAAGCGCTGGCGAGGGCGAGAATCGTTCCGGCATAAAGCAACGTGTCGGCAAAATAATTTATTCCCTCGACCTTCACGTCAGTGCTCGGGTCCATCAGAGACGAGATCAAGATCGGCCCATAGATAAACAAAACAAGCAGCAGAATCCAGGTACCGAGATAAGTTGCCGCCATCCGCGTTTTCTTTGCTAGCAGGATGCTTACCCCGCAAACCACCAGAAATGCGCCGGTCAGATAGCTGATGAGCATGCGCCCCGGAATCCAGGTGGGCATCAGTTTTTCCAGAGGAACGCCCGGGACATTGATGGGATGAAGAAAGTGTTCGACGCCGTAAAACATCGCGGCCATGCCGATCACGACGCGGCCAATTGTGACCAGCTTGCTTCTTCCTTGCCCAGCGTGTTCCGCCATCGCATCCCCTGCAAGAATCCAGCCGCCGGAGGCGAATGAAAACTCCCGGAACAAAATTGTCCACGCAAATCTGTCGTGGGGTTTGGCGTAAAGTCCCGGGATAATCAGCAGAGCCTCAAATACAATCATCAGGATGCCAAACAGCAGCCCTGACCATTGCACCTGAATCTTCGTAGCAATGCTCAGGGACGCGGCGATCAGCGCGAAGCCAACGAAATAGGCCCAGAACAAACGCCACGGCATATACACCGGCACCATGTTCATGAGTCCTCGAGCGGCGGAAAGATGCAGCGCGCCGAAAACCGCGAGAGGAAGCGCGAAACACAGATTGCTCAAGGCAACGACCTTGTCGAGCCCTCGCGCCCGCACGGCGCCGGACTTCGCAGCCAATATGCCAATCAGAAAAAGCAGAATGCCGGCGGCGCACATCGAGACCGGCGTGCGAGCGATCTCCAGAAATGCGGTGAGGATGGTTAGGTGCATATTGATCCAAGCGTAAGTTCGAGTGCTAATCCCTGAACGTTATCCGGGCCAATACAGCGCTTCAAATTGTACGCTGAAGAGCCAACGCTAATTCCGGAATTGGACCTTGCACCCAAAATAATTAAGGTCGGGAAGGCCACGGGCCCGAGATCGACCGTTAGCCTGTTCTTGGGCCCGTGGTGTACCGGCAGCACGTTAGCCCGTCAAGCTATAAGGTGCGGGTTCGAATCCCGTCGGGTCCACAGCATTCCCTTTCTTTGGTAGGGAATCTGCCGAGGAGTTCGTGACGGGCGAACTCCTCAAAGTAACCTTGACTTCAAGTCTTTAGGTGCCGATACTATGGTTAGAGCTTGACGGGCTAACGCCCCGAGTGGAAGACGCGCTCGGGGTTTTGCTTTTTGTTAACCTAGTTGTTCCAGATGCACAACCTAGCATTCTTCTATCGCATCTTGCTCAAGACCCTCCGGAAGTCCATGAGGATCACGGTCAGGCATTCCTCGATCAATTCAACGACGCGGCAAAACGGACGGCCAAGAACCGTCGTCCTCGGACCGATCTGATGCTAGGCAGCAGAATAAATGACCGGAGTGGTGTTGTACCTGAAGCATTGGGAGAGTTCCTTGGGAAGGTTCAACCTTCTTATGAGAGATACCTAGACTGGATGTAGACGCTACGGCTTTTCCTGCCTCTTCTCCACCTTGGCCCAAGAATCCTTCAGCGCCACCGTCCGGTTGAACACCGGCTTGCCCGACTTCGAATCCGGATCGACGCAAAAATATCCCAGCCGCTCAAATTGATATCGCGATCCCGCTGAAGGATTCGCCAGCGACGGCTCCAGCTTCGCGTTCGCAATCACTTCCAGCGAATTAGGATTCAGATTCGCGGTAAAATCCTGGCCCTCTTCCACCTCGTCAGGATTTTCCTTGCCGAACAGCGTCTCGTAAATCCGCACCTCGGCATCGACGGCTGTCGGTGCCGACACCCAGTGAATTGTCGATTTCACTTTTCGTCCGTCGGGAGTATTGCCGCCACGCGTTGCCGGATCATACGAGCAATGTACTTCGGCCACCTCGCCCTGGTCGTTCTTCACGACGCTGGTGCATGTGACCAGGTATCCGTAGCGCAGCCGCACCTCGCGCCCCGGCGAAAGCCGAAAATATCCCTTCGGCGGAACTTCGCGGAAGTCATCCTGCTCGATGTAGAGCTCGCGCGAGAACGGTACCTTCCGCGTGCCGGCGCTCGCGTCTTCCGGATTGTTCACCGCGTCCATCTCTTCGGTCTGATTCTCCGGATAATTGTCGATCACAACTTTCAGCGGGCGCAGTACCGCCATAACGCGCGGCGCACGCTTGTTCAGATCTTCGCGGACGAAGTGCTCGAGCATCGCCAGCTCGACCGTACCGTTGGTGCGCGAAACCCCAGCGGTGGTTACAAAATTGCGTATCGCCTCCGGGGTGTAGCCGCGACGGCGCAATCCGGAAAGCGTCGGCATGCGCGGATCGTCCCACCCGTTGACTCGTTTCTCCTCGACGAGTTGCCGCAGCTTGCGCTTGCTCATCATGGTGTAGGTCAAGCTGAGGCGGTCGAACTCAATTTGCTTCGAGGGAAAAATGCCAAGCTGCTCGATAAACCAGTTGTAGAGCGGCTGGTGGTCGGCGAATTCCAGCGTGCACATGGAGTGCGTAACTTTTTCGAGCGAATCGCTCTGCCCATGCGCAAAGTCGTACATGGGATAAATGCACCACTTGTTGCCGGTGCGGTGATGTTCGGCGTGCAAGATGCGGTACATCACCGGATCGCGCATGTTGAAGTTAGGCGAAGCCATATCGATCCTGGCCCGCAGAACCCGCGACCCATCCGGAAATTCCCCGGCTCTCATGCGCTCAAATAAATCCAGATTCTCTTCGACCGGGCGACCGCGATATGGGCTGTTTGTTCCCGGCTCAGTCAACGTTCCGCGGTGCTTGCGAATCTCATCGGCCGTCAAATCGTCGACATAAGCCTTGCCGTCTTTAATGAGCTTTACCGCCCACTCATGGAGCTGGTCGAAATAATCCGAGGCGTAGAACAGCCCGTCCCACTGAAAGCCGAGCCAGTTCACGTCGGCCTTGATCGAGTCGACGTACTCCGTTTCTTCCTTCTCAGGATTCGTATCGTCGAAGCGCAGATTCGTATGTCCGCCAAACTCGTCCGCCAGCCCGAAATCCAGGCAGATTGCCTTGGCGTGCCCGATATGAAGATAACCGTTTGGCTCTGGAGGAAAGCGCGTTTGCACGCGGCCGTTGTATTTTTGGGTCTTGAGGTCTTCGATGATGATGTCGCGGATAAAATTCGACGGCGCAGTCGGCGGCGTGACATCCACAGCTTTTTCTCCAGCTTCGGTGGGCGGATGCGATGGATACATTACTCTCTGATCTTATCGCAAACCCATGGAGCGGCGGACGCCTCGTCCGCCCGGCTCTGTACGCCAAGCTGGCCCCGGACGAAGGCGTCCGGGGCTCCACGTCGATTCGTTAACGGACAAGTTCGAGGGGACTACCTTACCCGATCTTCAGCAAAGCTTCTGCGATTCGCTTTAGCGAAACTTCCTTCCCCAGCACTTCGAGCGTCTCAAACAATGGTGGCGCATTCTTGCGCCCGCAGACAGCGACCCGGATCGGCTGAAACATTTGACCGGCCTTCACTCCCAACTCCTGCGCGGCGGCGCGCAGAGCCTGATCCAGCGGATCATGTTTGAACTCAACATTCGCCAACACCTCGCGCGCCCGCGTGAGAACCTTCAGCGCCATCGTTGCGTCGCCTTTTTGCGGGACAAGCTCGGCCGGGTCGTAGGGCGGCAACTGCTCGACAAAGAAGAAATCGGCTGCAGTCAGCACGTCGCGCAGCAGTTTGATGCGCTCGCGAATGAGCGGAGTAATCCGCACCATTTTTTCCGGCGTCACGTTAAATCCCGCCCCCTGCACAATCGGCAGCAATCGCGCACTCAGCTCTTCCACCGGCAATCCGCGAATGTGCTCTGCATTCAGCCACACCGCTTTCGGATCGAACGTCTCCTCCGGAGTAACGGCCGGCTCCTTGAAGTTGACCACTGCATTCGAGCGGTTGATGCCTTCGAGCGAGAAGATGTCAGTCAGCTCCTGCAGAGACATATTCTCGCGGTCGTTCTTTGGCGACCAGCCCAGCAGGCAAAGAAAATTGATGAATGCTTCGGATAGAAATCCCGCGTCACGGTAAGTTGTAACGCTCACCACCGGCCCGTGGCGGCGCTTCGAAAGCTTGGTCCCGTCGGGCGCGACCAGCAACGGCAGATGCGCGAACTGCGGCGGCGTGCAACCGGCTGCTTCGAAGATGAGCACATGCTTGTAAGTGTTCGTAAGATGGTCCTGCCCGCGGATGATGTGCGAGATGCCGAGGTCGGCATCATCGGCGCACGAGGCCAGATGATAAGTCGGCATGCCGTCAGAACGAAATAGAGCAAAGTCTTCGATATCGGCGGCGGCCTTTACCTGCTCACCATAAACCGCATCCGTAAATCTCACCACCTGCCCGTCGCGCGGAACGCGAAAACGCAACGCAAACGGCTCTCCCGCTGCGGCCCGGCGTTCGCTTTCCTCACGCGAAAGTTCACGCGCCGCAGGATTAAACAGCCACGTCCCCTGTGCGCCAGATTTCTCGCTGTCTCCCGTATGCGCGGGGGTGAAGTCGCGATAGGCTAGGCCTTTCTCGAAGATCGCCCAGGCAGTCTTGCGGTGCAGGTCGACCCGTTCCGACTGCTTGTACTCCTCGTCCCACCCAAGATTCAGCCACTTCAGTCCATCAAAAATAGAATCGACCGAGGCCTGCGTGTTGCGCTCCACATCTGTATCGTCGAGCCGCAGAATCACGGTGCCGCCGTTGTGGCGGGCGTACAGCCAGTTAAAAATGAAGGTGCGCGCGCTGCCTACATGCAGAAAGCCTGTAGGTGAAGGCGCAAAGCGCACTCGCGGTCTCGCGAACATGGAAACACTGGATTCAGGCATAAGTGGCTAAACTTTGATGGTATGGGGCGCAGAAAACTATCGTCAAGCGAAGAGAGGAAACAACCTCCTCTTAAGCTACTGATTCTAAATATTCTACGGTGAGGGCATTGTACTTAAATCCTGTTGTACTCACACCCCTGCGTGTGAAAGCATTGAATTGTTAATTTTCTCCCAACGTTTCTGAGCCAGATCTGCGGGATTCTGTCGGCCCCTCATGAATAGCATCGCCACCAGCATCGTAATCATTCCTGGCGTGGTCGCGCTGCTACTGTGCCTGCTCTTCACTTACCTTTACCAGCAGAGCCGCCAGGCTTACTTCCGAGCCTGGCAAATTGCGTGGGCCTGTTATTCCATTCACTACGCGCTCGATGCTCTTCGCTTTTTCCACCCGCCGGCGACGTCCGCATTCTTTGCCAGCTCTTTGTTTTCCGTGACAATGGCAGTCAGCATCTTCGTCTCGACTCGCCTCACGCGCGCCTCGTTCCGCTTCCGCTGGTATGACTGGGCGCTAGCCGTTACCGGAGCCGCCGCAGCGTCGGTCGATTTGCGCAACTATCTTTTGGCTGGCGCGAGTGGTCTGGGATCGCGCCCGGTAAGTCTGGTTGTAATTTTCATGACCGCAGTGCTGCTTTATTGCTCAGCGGCCTTCTACCTGCACGCGCATCGCAAAGGATCTGTAGGATTCCAGTTGCTCGGCTTTTCCCTCGCGCTCTGGGCCGTGTTGATGGCGTCGGTCCAGTCCAACCATCCCTGGGCGGAAATGTTTGGCAGCGTTGGCCATGTCCTCGGGCCGGTACCGCAAATGCTGCTCGGCATTGCCATGGTGATGGTGCTGTTTGAAAACGAGCGCAATGCTGTGCAGGAAAATACTCTCGCTCTTTCGACTCTCGGCGTCGATCCTCGGCAGCTGCTTTCAGCTGACGATCTGCTGCCCAACCTCCAGTGGGCGCTGGAGCGGTTGGCCAACGCCTTATCCGCGCGCCGCGCAGCCATTTACATTGCCGAGCGATGGCGGGGTCTGCTGCCCTCGGTTGAGCGCGGCTTCTCCTCGGAATTCCTCGAAGGCCTCACCGAGAACGGAGCTGGAGAGTACATCAGCGAACTGACCTTCCGCCACGGCGGACTCTTCACCGTGCGCGATCTGGCACAGATGACCGAACCTGTACCCGTAAGCTCGACTGGAACTTTCGCCGACTTCAAGAACGTACTCAAAGAGGCTGAAATCCGCAACCTCACCGCCGTGAGCCTCCAGACGCGTGAGCACGTTTTCGGCGTCATTCTTTTCCCTCATGCAGATCGCAAGGCATTCGGGATGTCAGGCCCACGTCTCATGGTTGGTCTCGCGTTGCAACTTGGCCTCACCATCGAAAACTATGTGCTCGCGCACGATGCTCACCGCCGCACGCAGGAATACGAGTTGCTCACTGAGATTGGCCAGGCCATCAGCTCGCGTCTCGATCAGGACGAGATTCTCCGCACCATCCACAGCGAGCTGGGGCAGATTTTCAATACCAGCAATTTCTACATCGCATTTCAGGAGGGGGACGAAATCCGCTTCGAGTTGGAAGTGGAGGACAATCGTATTCTCCCCAAGCGCTCGCGAAAGTTTGAAAACGCTTTTACCGAATATGTGATTCGCACCGGCCAGCCGCTTTTGATCCGCTCTGATCTGGAGAAAAACCGCGCTCGCCTGGGCATTACCTATCGTCCGCCGCACCCCGCCAAATGCATGTGCGCTGTGCCCATTCTGCTCGGCAGCAGACCAGCAGGAGCCATGGTAGCGATGAGCACGGAGTACGAATACGTTTTCGAGCAGCGCGACCTCGACGTGCTCGTGACAGCCGCCGGCCAGGTTTCCGTTGCGGTGGAGAATGCGCGCCTCTTCGCCGAAGAGCAACGCCGCTCCCGCCAGCTTGCCTTCCTCAACAACATCTCGCGCACGGCTATCTCGAGTGACGATCCCGTGCACCTTCTCGGACAAATTGTTGGGGAGATTCAAAAGAATTTCAGCTTCGATCACATCGGCATCGGCCTCCTCGATTACGGAACCAAAGAGATCGAAATCAAGGCCGAAGCCGGAGCGACCGCTCATGCCGTGGGCAAGCGAGTTCCGCTCGGCATCGGAATCCTCGGTCGTGTAGCGCGCACCGGCGAGCGGGCGCTCGTCCAAAATGGCGTAGAGGGCCAGATTGGCGCCGTTCTTCCTGACTCGCGATCGGTGCTTTGCATTCCCATCACCTACGGCGAAACTCTCCTCGGCGCTCTCAACATCGAAAGCCGCCAGGAAAGTCCCTATTCCCCGCAGGATGTCCTCATTCTTAACACGCTCGCCGACCTGCTGGCCACCGCTCTGCACAATGCGTTCGTTTTCCAGAAGCTTCAACAACAATCGATCACCGACGGGCTCACCGGAATCAAGACTCGGCGCTTTTTCTGGGAGGCACTCACCGCCGAGTGGAAGCGTGCTTCCCGCTCCGGACGCCCATTTTCGGTGGTGCTGATCGACCTCGACAAATTCAAGGAAGTGAACGACACCATGGGCCACTTTGAAGGCGATCTCGTGCTGGCCCGTGTCGGACGCCTGCTCGAACAGAAATCCAGGCAATCGAACGTGGTCGCGCGCTATGGTGGAGACGAGTTCATCATCCTCATGCCTGAGACCGGACCCGAGCAGGCCTCGGTTCTTGCCGAACGCCTGCGCCATTGGATGAGCACCGACCCCATGCTCGAAGAGCACCACGTCACCGGCAGCTTCGGCGTGGCCAGCTTTCCCACGCACGGTTTTTCCGTCGAAGATATTATCCGCGTTGCCGATGCCGGCATGTATGTCTCGAAACGCTCCGGGGGAAATCGCGTTTCGGCGGCCGAGGCCTTTGCCGAAGGCGAGGAATTCGCTTCGCAGCGCCAGCAGATTTCCGCCTACATCGAGGGATTTCTGCAGCGCGAGCACAATGGCCCGGAGCATCTCGAAGAACTCACCTCCATGCTGCTGAAGTTTTGCGGCGGTGCGGAGAGCAGAGGCGACTGCAACGTTCCGCTGCTGAAGGAATCGATCGAAGTTCTCAGCCGAGCTGCCGAATCCCGCGAAATGCGCACTGCCGGGCACGGCGACCTCGTCGCCCGCTATGCCGAGATCATTGCCCGCGCTCTCCAAATGCCTCCCGACGAAACGGCCGATCTCGTCTATGCGGCGCGGGTTCATGATGTCGGTAAAATTTTCGTTCCCGAACGCGTTCTGAATAAACCTGGCCCACTCACCGAGGACGAGTTCTTCTTGGTAAGAATGCACGCTCGCGTAGGAGCCGAGATCATCGGCATCCTCCCGCACAGTTCCAAGATGCGCCAGGCCGTCGAGCATCATCACCAGCGTTTCGACGGCACCGGCTATCCCGACGGCGCAAAGGGTGAACAGATTCCCCATTGGGCGCGCATCATCGCCCTCGCCGACGCCTATGCCAACATGCTATGCGAACAGTCCATCGCCGCCGCCCGCACTCCCGAGCAGGCGCTCGACGAATTGTCCAAAATGACCGGCACCGGCTTCGACGGAATGCTGGTGCGCCTGCTGCTCCGCGAATTGAAATCGGAACGTACCCCATCCGCGAAAGATAATTTCTAAGATCCTGGCGTCTCCAGAAGAAAGAATTTCGTGATTCGTATCAGGGTATGCCTTCAGGCATACCGCACGCCGTGTCTAGCTTTGAAGGGGCGCAGCTTCAGCCGCGCCGTACGCTTCCTACAAACGAGATCGCGCCTCTAGGGCTGCGCACATCTCTCCGTTACGCAATCCGGATAAATCTCTCCACAACGTCGCAATTATCTGCGACGGGCGTAGAATACGCCCGTTTTGAAGTCGACAGCGACTCCTAAAACCAATCTTTTCGAGGAGTGTGATTATGCAAATATTCAGGCGCTCTCCACGTCGATCGCCCGAGAATATTGTGAGCAGGTCCATCGGCCTTTCCCGTCGAATACCAATGATTGCTGCTCTTCTGGTGGTCTCGCTTGCGCTGCTTCCAACAGCCAGGGCCGCCGCGCCGTCCACATCCCATCCCGCCAGCGTCGCTGCCCTCGCCGCTCGATCCGCGTCGCCTTCGCAACCCAACTTCGGTTCCAAGGTCTACATCTTCAACCCCACCATGCCGCTCAGTCAGATCCAGGCGACCGTCGATTCGATCGCAACCCAGCAAATCTCCAACCAGTTCGGGACCCAGCGTTACGCCTTGCTATTTCAGCCCGGCACCTACGGATCGAGCACCAATCCTCTCAATTTCCAGGTTGGTTACTACACGGCCGTCGCGGGCCTCGGACAATCTCCCAATGACGTCGTCATTAACGGTTCCATTGACGTTTACAACCAGTGCAGCGACGGAAGTTGCATTGCGCTCATCAACTTCTGGCGGTCGCTGTCCAACCTCACCATCAACGTGAACACTCCGGGTTTCGGCTGCTACACGGGTGAATTCTGGGCCGTGTCGCAGGCTGCGCCTTTGCGTCGCGTTCTGGTCAATGGCGCCGCCACTTTCATGGACTATTGCACCGGCCCATCGTTTGCCAGCGGCGGCTTTGTTGCCGATTCAACATTCGCCGGCGCCAGCATCGTCAGTGGCTCGCAACAGCAGTGGTTCACCAGAAACAGCAATCTCGATGGCTGGAGCAACGGCGTCTGGAACCAGGTCTTCTCCGGCGTCATCGGCGCACCCGCGCAGTGTTTCCCCGTGCAATCGTCGTGCGGAGGCCCATATACCACGCTCGCCACCAGCCCGGTGACGCGTGAAGCACCGTATCTCTACATGGACTCCCACGGCAACTACAACGTCTTCGTCCCCGCTGTGCAGCACAACTCGTCAGGCACAACGTGGAGCAGCGGAGAAACTCCCGGCTCATCGATCCCAATCCAAAAGTTCTTCATCGCCCAGCCCACAGATTCAGCGGCGCTGATCGATGCTGCGTTACTTTTCGGCTTTGATCTCATCCTCACACCCGGCGTGTACAACCTGGATTTCAGCCTCCTCGTCTTGCGTCCAGACGCGGTAGTGCTCGGCCTCGGTTTCCCCACGCTGATCCCGCAAAACGGAACCCCGTCGATGATCATCGCCAGTGACAACGGAGTACAACTCTCGGACATCATCTTCGATGCCGGCCCGAAAAACTCGCCAGTGTTACTGCAGGTGGGATTATGCGGCATCTGCCACCTTGGCAACAGCTCTGACCCGTCAGGCCTCTACGACATCTTCTTCCGCATCGGCGGCGCCGAGGCGGGAAGTGCAACCGTTAGTCTGTTAGTCAACAGCGACAACGCCATCCTCGACGACATCTGGGCATGGCGCGCCGACCATGGAGCCGGCGTTGGATGGACCTCCAACACGGCCAACAACGGCCTGATCGTCAACGGCAACAACGTCACCGCCTACGGACTTTTCGTCGAACACTACCAACAATACGAAGTGATCTGGAACGGCAACGGCGGCACCGACATCTTTCTGCAAAACGAGATGCCCTACGACCCGCCCAGCCAGGCCGCGTGGATGGAGTCTCCCAGCGTCGACGGCTGGGCCGCCTTCAAAGTTGCCAACAACGTGACCAGCTTCAAGGGTTACGGCATGGGCAGCTATAGCTTCTTCAACCAGGGCGTTAACATCTTCGCCGCCAACGCGTTCGAGGTCCCTAGTACCTTACCTGCTGGTAGCCTCAGCGATCTGCTCACGATCTTTCTCTCAACGGCAGGTTCAGGAGGAATCCTGAACGTGATTAACGGTATAGGAGGATCGTCAACCATCGCCAACCCGGACACACCGGTCACAGTGGTGAGCTACCCATAACCGCAAAATGCGCCTGCTTGTCAGTACATACGTGGAATCTCAAGCCATCAAGCTCTGTCTCGCGGGCGGAGCTTGATGGCCTTTCCTGACTCAGCGATAGCGGCGCAGTTTTCGACCGCTAATGCGCCTTTGGCTCCCAGAGCTCGATCTTTGTGCCGTCCGGATCCATGATCCACGCGAACCGGCCGTTTGGGTCCTTGTCATCGCGCTTGAGAATATCCACATTCTTCGCTCGAAGCCGCGCTATAAACGCGTCCATGTCATCCACTGCGAAATTCAACATGAAGTCTTTGGTCGAGGGTGCGAAATAATCACTTTTCGCGGAGAAAGCGTTCCAGACCGTATGAGGCGGGTGGTTGGCCGTGTCGTAGCGCAAGAGTGCACCACCCCACGGTTCAAGTTTGATTCCAAGAACGTCTTGATACCAGGCGCGCAGCGCCTTCGGGTTGTCACTCTTTATGAACACCCCGCCAAAGCCGGTGATCTTACCCGTCTGCGCAGTCGCCAATACGCTGGACATCACCATGGCTGAAAACATTAGCGCGCTCGCGACTCGTGTGAGACTTGTCATGCTCAACTCTCCTTCCGCGTAAGCACACCCAAGGCGGCGTGCTCTGGACTCCAAGTCGCCCATCTTACATGATGGCTCCATCATTCTTGCTGCGAAGGCGGCAGCCGGTAGTGCTCAGTTTGAATTTGCCGCCGTTTCTTTTAAGGGGCCACGTTCCTTCGGTTTCGGCATGTGGGCCTCAGCCATGTTGAATTCAAACTGAGCCACTGCCATCGGTTCAATTTGCTTGACATCAGCTTTAGGGTGAGCATAATGCATTCATCCGCAATTCTGGTTCAGGCTGCATTGGCTCAGACGGGTCCCGAGTCGGAGGAGGCATTCATGAGCGTGCTGGAACTTTGTGACCGGGAAATCGCTGCGGTTCCGCTTGATGCCAGCGTAGCTGACGCCATCAACAAAATGCTCGACCACCATGTTGGGGCCGTGGCAGTAGTCGATTCCGAATACCGCGTCGCCGGAATTTTTACTGAGCGCGATGTCCTGCGAAAGATGTCCCTCAGCCGCACCGACCCGCAGACGACGCCGGTCCATGAATTGATGACCACGCCGGTAGAGATGGCTACCCGGAGGACCGGGCCCGGGGAAGCGCTGACCACCATGCTGGAGCGCCACTTCCGCCACCTGCCGGTAGCCGACGACAATGGCAAGCTGCTGGGGATTCTTTCCATTCGCAATCTGCTGGAGTGGCGAGTTGATGACCTCAGCCGCGAACTGGAATCATTGGAACAGTATGTCTCGAACGACGGCCCCGGAGGCTAGGGAAACGTTCGGGTTGCTTGTCTCTCTAAATGCGGGTTGTTTCGCCGACTGTTTACGCTAGGCTTGTGCCCGGTCCGCAGATTGTCTTTCCGTCGTCCTCAGAATTGGTAAACTCAATCGCTGCAATTAATCGTTTCGCTTACACAATGATGAGGAGATGCTCGTGAAAAAACGTCGATGTCCATTCCTCTTGCTACTCGCGCTTTTGGCGCTAACCGTACAACTGGTTGCGCAGCAAGCGCCGAAACACGTCGTGGTACACGCCGGACATCTGCTCGATGTGAAGACCGGCAAGCTGCTTCCAGATCAGACGATCGTTATCGAAGACGGAAAAATTGTACGGGTTAGTTCATCCGCGGAAATAAAAGCCCCTGCGGACGCAATGCTTATCGATCTTTCGAACGCGACAGTTTTGCCCGGATTAATCGACGCGCACACGCACCTGACATTCGATCCCCAGTTCGGTTATGAAAGTCTCGGGATTTCGATTCCGCGCGAAACGCTCATCGGCGCCAAGAATGCGCGCTTAACTCTGCAGGCGGGATTCACCACGGTGCGCAACGTCGGCGCCTCCGGCTATACCGATGTTGCGTTGCGCGATGCGATCAATGCCGGGGACGTGCCTGGACCAAGAATGTTGGTAAGCGGGCCAGCGCTGAGTATCACCGGCGGGCACTGCGACAACAATCTGCTCCCGTTCGAGTATCACGCTACCAGCGATGGAGTGGCCGACGGCATCGCGGCCGTGCAACAGAAGGTGCGCCAGAACATTAAGTACGGCTCCGATCTGATCAAGGTTTGTGCGACCGGCGGGGTGCTGTCCAAGGGCGATGACCCGCAAGCCTCGCAGTTCACTCTGGAAGAGATGAAGGCCATCGTCGCCGACGCTCACCGCCTGGGCCGAAAGGTTGCAGCGCACGCGCATGGAGCTCAGGGCATCTTATGGGCGTCTCAAGCCGGCGTCGATTCCATTGAGCATGGCTCTTATATTGACGACGTTGGCATCGCGGAGATGAAGAAGAACGGTACGTATCTTGTGCCCACGCTTTATTTGGGGGATTGGTTTCTGGCGAATGCAGAGAAAAATCACGTTCCCGATTTCTATCTCGTGAAGGCCAAAGCAGTCATGCCCGTTGCGCGCCAAAATATCGCACACGCGTTCGCCAGCGGAGTGAAAGTGGCGTTCGGCACCGATGCTGCGGTTTATCCGCATGGCCTCAACGCTCATGAATTCGCAGTGATGGTGAAGCTTGGGCTAACTCCATTACAGGCGATACAGGCGGCGACGGTGAATGCCGCGGACTTACTGGGATGGACCGGGAAAGTGGGCAGCCTGGAACCGGGCGCGTGGGCGGATATCGTCGCGGTGGAAGGCGACCCGCTTAAGGACGTGACGACACTGGAACGGGTGAAGTTTGTGATGAAGGGCGGCGAGGTGGTAAGGAATGAATACGCAAAGTGAGCAGCGGACGCAGTGACCTTAGGCCGCGTTTTTTTGTTGCAGAGCGCGTTCAATGATCCAATCAGTCCAGAAGGAGTCCGCTCCGCTCGCCAGCAATGCGCTCTTGCCTTCTATCGCGTCGACAAAGTTCTCGACCATGGGAAGGTGTACGTTCTGGTGCACAGGAAGATGCTCGCGGCCGCCGGGATAAATCAGATCAGGGCCGTTCAGCGGAGTTAATTCCATTTCGCCGTCCGTGCCACGGATGCGGCATTCGTCGCGCTTAATGCGGGAATTCCAGCGCACATCCACAATTCCGCGCACGCCGCCGGGGTATTCGATCATCACGGTGGCATTGTCTTCCACCGCATAGTGATGAACTGCGTTCGAGAGTTGCGCGCTCACCCGCAGCGGCTGACCAAACAAGAAATTCAGAACGTCGATGCGGTGCGAGGCGATATCGAATAGCGGGCCGCCTCCAGCTTTTGCGGGATCGATGAGCCAATAGCGCTCGCGGTCGCTGCCGTCATATTCTTTTCCGTCGAACCACGCGTGGCATGTGAGTTCGGCGAGCACCGGTTGGCCGATAGCGCCGGCGGCAAGCAACTGTTTGGCGCGCTGCACTTTTGGGTAAGCTCGGCGGTAATAAGCGGTACCGAGTTTTGTTCCGCTCTGTTCCGCGGCTTGGACCATTGAGCGGGCTTCCGCCTCGTTCATCGCCATCGGCTTTTCGCACAGCACATGCTTGCCGGCACGCAGAGATTGAATTGTTTGCGGCGCATGAAGGAACACGGGGGTGGAAGCATAAACCGCCTGGACTGCAGAGTCGGCAAGAGACTGATCGAGTGTGCTCCAAACCTTCGTGTCGTAACTCGCGGCCTTTGCCGGATTGCGCGTGACCAGGCCGTACAAGCGGCTTCGCGGCTCAGCTTGGATCGCAGGAATGACGCGGCGGGTGGCAATGTCGCCGATCCCAATGACGATCCAGTTCAGCATAGTCAGTTTAGGTTAACCGGTCGAGCGAGTGGGTGCAAAATGAGGGCGCAATATCAAAGGCCGGCCTGAGCCGGCCTTCGATATTAATCTTGAATTCAGGAACTACTTCTTGGGAGCGATTGCGTCTTTCGCGGCCTTGGCGACGCGGAACTTCACCACGGTCTTCGCCTTGATCTGAATCGGCTCGCCAGTCTGCGGGTTGCGGCCCACGCGGGCTTTGCGGTGCGCTTTCACCAGACGGCCGAGGCCGGGGACAACGAACACGCCATTTTTCTTGGTTTCTTTCACAGCAACATCGGCGAGCTGCTCGAGGAACCCCGCGACGGTCTTGTTCGGGAGTTCAGTCTTTTCCGCCAGATGACGGACCAGTTGAGTCTTGGTCAAACCTGAAGCCATATTTCCTCCTTGAAAAACAATTCAATTTTTAATTCCAGCGCGCTTGATCTTACATGAGGCACCCTGTGGAAAACACCCTCATTTTACGCGGGTTCTATAGGTATCGTACGCGAAAAGGTCCATTTTTACACGCTTATCTGCACAGGAGCGTCCCAAAATGGCCCAAACATGGGTACCACAGCAGTTACGGGGAGCTGGCTGGTTGGCGGGACTGCGTGGCTGCAAGCGCAAATAGCAATTAGCAATTGGCAGTTAGCAAATAGGGCTTCCTCGTTCAAGGCGCGCTCAGGGCAGGCCCCGGCAACATCGGTGGTGGCTAATAGCCAACTGCTAATTGCTAATTGCAGCCGCGTGCTGGTCAATTGCGGTGCAATAATGATTCAGGGAGAAATGCAACTTGAGTTGCGCGATCTGCGACACCCGCAAGGAAAAACGCTTTTGCCCCGCGGTACACGGGCGTATTTGTCCGCAGTGCTGTGGCGAGCAGCGCGAAGTGACGCTGGATTGTCCCAGCGACTGTCCTTATTTGCAGCAGGCGCGTGAACATGAGAAGCCGCGCTCCGCGGGCGAATTCGATGCTGCATCGTTGTTTCTGCAGATTGAGATTTCCGAGCAATTCACCTACGAGCGCGAGCATCTGCTGATGGGTCTTACGTACGCGTTGGCGAAAGCGGTACAGGCCGATCACAGCCTGAATGATAGAGATCTCATCACCGCAGTCTCGGCGATGTGCACCAGCTATGAGCGGCTGGTGAACTCGGGGTTGCACTACGAGCAGCCGCTCACCGGTGGCGGGCAGCACGCGGTCGCGGCCCAGGTGGAAGAGATGGTAAAGGAGTTTCGCGAAGCCGAGCGGAAAGAACTGGGTTACTCGAACCTGCGAGACTCAGACGTTCTCAAGGCGCTCGTGTTTTTGCTTCGGCTCGCGCATGGACGCACTTCTGGCCGGCCGAAGTCGAGGGCATTTATTGATTTTCTTTACGCGCAGTTTCCGGAGAAGCAATCGGCGGTGCTCACGCCGCAGGAAGGGGGGAGCAGGATCATCGTGCCGTAGAAAGCTTGAATTGCTGATTTTTGAATGTTGATTGCTGATTAAAAATCCAGATGCCACCACACTCAAATCAGAAATCAGAAATCATTAGTCGACAATTCCCTCTGTCTTCCTGACCACCTGACCCTGCGGCAACGCGTCGCGCAGTTCGCATATTGTTTTCTTGAGAACTGGGTGCAGCACCTCGGGCGCAATTTCTGCCAGCGGTTCGAGAACAAAACGACGGTGATGCATTGCGGGATGCGGAATCGTGAGTTGGGGAGAATCGAGGGTCGTGTCTCCAAAGAGCAGGATGTCAATATCGATGGTGCGCGGGCCTTTGTTCTGCAGACGCTGCCTGCCCATTGCCTTTTCGATGCCGAGGATCGCCGCCATCAGTTGCTGCGGTGCCTTGCTGGTTTCAAGCGTGACGGCACAATTCAGAAACCAGGGTTGATCGGTGAACTCGACGGGCTCGGTTTCGTAAAAAGATGATGCTGCGACTATGCGCTCCTCGGCGCTCAGGCGAGTTTGAGCCTCACGCAACTGCGCGTCACGGTCGCCGACGTTTGACCCGAGAGAAAGATAGACAACGCTTGGCATGATCGTTCTTGATTCGAGGCTATCGAGCTCGGCCAGTTATTTTTCGCTCAGACTTTCCAACCGCCCACAAGGTGGACCAGAAACAGTACTTCTGCCGTCAAGCCTCACAGGTTCGTGTTCATTCGGTCGGCGGACGCGCGTCACCCCGATACCTTCGATTAAGTCAGCCACGTCATTCCCCCTTAGAATTACATGCATGACGTTGGAGTCACTCCTGTTGAGCCACGATCCGAATGTCATTGGGGTTCTGCGGCCGACTTTGGAGAAGCTGTCGATTGCCGTTGAAATCTGCGGCGAGGCGAAGAAGGCCAGTGAAATCCTACTCTCCGAAAAGTTCGACGCGGTAATTGTGGATTGCGATGATCTGCAAGGCGGCCTGGAAGTGCTGCAGGGGCTGCGCGTCACTCCCAGTAATAAGAATTGTGTTGCTTTTGCCGTTCTCAATGGCCAAAAGACTACCATGCAGGAAGCTTTTGGTCTGGGGGTAAATTTTGTTCTGCAGAAACCCGTTAGCACGGTAAATGCCTCTCGCTGTCTGCACGCCGCCCTGGGTTTCATGGTTCGAGAACGGCGCCGCTATTTCCGCCAGCCGGTAAAGATGCCAGTCCGGGTGGTCGTGGGTGACAAGAAAATAACAGCGACCGGCACGAATGTCAGCGAAGGAGGAATTGCCCTTTTGCTGCAGGAGCCTCTTCCTAGGAATGCCCTTCTTGGTTTGCATTTTACTCTGCCCGGGACTCACCTGGAGCTGGACGTGGAAGCGGAAGTAGCATGGTCGGATGTGAGCGGGCGCATCGGGCTGCGCTTCCGTAATCTTCCTCAGAGCTCTTACGAAGTGCTCGAAATTTGGCTCAACGTGCAGGAGAATCTGGCGAGCTTGGGACCCGCGGGGCCAGGTTCGGGAGCCTCGGGTTCCAAAGGCAAGCAATAGATCAGTCTTCCTTTGTCGTCTGGCCTCTGTCGTCTGGCAGGTATCCGCCTGGGAACTTTGTGCGTACATCTACGCATGGCAAACTGGCTCGATACTGGAGACTTCAGTCATGCTTCCCAATTCGTATCGCATCAGTCGTGTGCAGAAAACCCTTCGCTGGTTTGAGCAGGATATTCCGTTGTTGAATATGCGGGTGAAAGACCTGTCGGCGGAACGGCAGCAATCGGCGCGGCAGTTCGCCGCAGCGCTGATCGATCAGACTCGGGCTGAGTTGCAGCGGCTGTTGAAGGAACAGCCGGAGGCGGGAGCAGAAGCCGGCGATTTTCCGGTCCAGACTGCAGATTGAATGCTGGTCGCGGGTCTTGGGTGTTGGGTCTTAGGCTCAGGTTTCCTCATTCAGGGCCGGATTCAGAGCGACGATCCGGCGCTTGCTTGGGCGCTGAAATGAGTAGTGGCGTCCTTCGCTTCTTCCGGCAGCGTTACTTCCTCCCACAGCGTTCTGTCGCGAAGGATGCGCGAGACCAGCGCAGTGTGCATGGCGTGACCGGCGCGGTCGGCGACGATCTTGCCTAGGATCGGCTTGCCTAGCAGGGCGAGATCGCCTACTAAATCCAAGACTTTGTGCCTCACGAATTCGTCGGGGAAGCGCAGCGGGCCGTTCTCGATTCCATCGCGGGTCAGGACGATGCAGTTTTCGCGCGAAGCGCCACGGATCAGCCCCATATTGCGCATCGCTTTTTCGTCCTCGCGCGAGCCGAAGGTGCGAGCTCCGGCGATCTTGCGAAGATAGCTTCCGTTGGAAAGCTCAACCTGAAAGGTTTCCTTCCCGATCAGCGGGTGGGGAAAGTTGATGGAGTAAGAAACGGAGTAACTGTCGGCGGGATAGACGGAAATAAACTTGTTGCCTTCGCGCATCTCGACTTCGCGAATGATCTTCAGATACTTGCGCGGGCGGCGCTGCCTGCGGATGCTGGCCTTCTGGATCAATTCGACGAATGGTAGAGCGCTGCCGTCAAGGATTGGAAGTTCGAGGTTGTCGAGTTCGACGATGGCATTGTCGATGCCGAGGCCGATGAAGGCGGAGAGCAAATGCTCGGTGGTGGAGATGAGGACGCCCTTTTTCATCAGGCTGGTGGCATAGCTGACGCGGGCGACGTTACGGCTGATGGCTTCAACCTGAAAGCCGTCGAGATCGGTGCGGGAAAAGACAATGCCGGTTCCAGGCGAAGCGGGTCGAATCCGCATGAAGACGGGAGCACCGCTATGCAGCCCCACCCCGCTGCATTCGACGGCCGAGCGAATTGTCTGCTCCTGTATCAAACAGTGGGGGATGTATGTCTCGGTGACTGAATAGATTACAGGGAGCGGGCGAACTCCGACTGTGGTAAAAAAGCCACAGTACGTGGCTTTGCACAAGAACCCCCGAAAAACCCTCCCTTTTTGTGCAACTACCCGGCTAGAGGGAGGTTTTTGTGCAGCTATCCCCTTTGGTTCCAATTTCAGAAAGCATATCCTTCATGGGTCCAAGAATACGATCTTGGGCGCATGCGGAGGTGTGCGCGATGGGCAGATTTAGGTTGGCGGCATTGCGATTCATTAAAGAACGATTGTCAAGACTCACGGTCGGTACAGTCGCAGTGCTAATACTTTTTGGAATCCCGAAGATGTTCGGCGCTACACAATTTTGGCACCGCGTTTTCGCTTGGTCCGCCCCGCAGTTATGGAAGTTTCTTGGTACGCCACTTGGATACTTTGCCGTTCTCGCATGTGGTCTAGTTGTTATCTGGTTGGATCAGGCGAGGATTACAAAGGCACTGCATGGAAGAAATGGAAGAAAACATCACGACATAACGACGCTTCAGGGTAGGACACTAAAATTGCGAGACGACTTGCAGGATTTTTTGAATACTCTGGGGCCGAGGCCGAGAGTGGAGTTGACATCAGAACAGAGGCCGCGAGATTTCATAGAAGCAGGCTACAAGACGGTCGGGCCTTGGCTTAATAAGATTACATACGGATACGAACTGCGATTCGCGGCCACTGTGCGGCGGACCTATTTGGAATTTGCGGAGCAGAGTCTATTGCCAATGAACTATGTATTGAACGAGAGCCTCAAGAATGAAGAAGACATTCAACAGATTATTGAAAGGTTGAAAACCCTAGCGGAAAAAGCAGGTACGTCAAACGTGAGTTAAGCGCTTATCGCGTCATTCTGCCAAAACATAGGATCAATGCCGAGTTCGCACATTTCGTGAATGAGCACTACAAGGTTATGACAGAGAATTTTGCAGAGCGTCTCGTTGATCATCGCGGTATCGGTCTTGGATCGGAGCGAGTCGCCAAACTTGCGTTTCATCATGCTAAACGTGGATTCGACGTTAGAGCGTTTGTGGTAGTGCTGCAAGAACTCCTGTTTGCGGAACATAAAGTAATGGAACATCTGCTCATAGGTTCCGCCAACCTTGCCTGTAGCGTTTCCACGAAACGAAATGAACGGCGTACCGCCAAACTTGTGAATGGCATCGGTAGCAGGGCGACCGCCGTAAGCCTTGTCTGCGGAGACTTCGGAGATGCGGAAGTTTTGCGCGGTTGCCTCAACAAGTGGCGGAAGCATCTTTGCATCGCTGGCGTGTTTGTCGGCTATTTCAACGGCGGTAACGATGTTGGTTTTGACTCCGCAAGCGATATGGCATTTAACCCATTCGCGCTGCGTTTGATCTTTCCCGTACTTATGGTCAAACCAACGGGCGTAACGGCAGGTCATAAAGCCGGACGAATCGACCGCAAAGTCGGTTTCGACCGCTTGCAGGGGCAAACTGCTTTTCGTGATGAACTCCTGCAAAACCCTAGTCAATTCGGGCTTCTCAAGGTAATTGGAAATGCTATTGAAGTGTGGAACTTTCGAGATGTATCCGCGCCTGTGAGCTTCCCGAAGATCGGACATGAACCGACGTTGCGACACGGTACTGTAGACCTTGAACACCACATTGAATACGGCATCGGAAAGCGGCAGACGCGGACGGCCCATCTTTGCCGGGGCATCGACAAGCCCGGAACAGAGGTCACGCAACAGGGATTGAAACTTGTCCTGCTCACAGGTCTGGGCCGCGTTGTAGGCGGACCATGCTTGCGGATAGGTAGGCCGCGTTCCGGTCGCGACCGCGAGGGTTTCTGTCACAGTCTTGCTTCCGTCATCGCCCCAGACTTCGCGGCGTACGTAGTACAGGGCGGCAAAGATGTGCTTGCAGTTAGCGCGGTGAGTTTCCCAATCAGGGCAAGAGCATCGGGAGTCGCTAAGATCGACCATGTAGAAACCGTGTCCGCTCTGCGATGGAACCTGCAAACGGTCGCCATAGCGTTTAATCTTAGCCGTCGCTGCAATTACCAAACCTCGTTGTTCTCTCAGGTCCATAACGCCCTCGTTTACCTGAGAAATATATTACTAAATAGGTATATATCTGTCAAGCACAAAATGTACCTTGACAATATATTATTATCCGGTATATCCTCCGAATCATGGCGCTGGTCACGGTCAAACAAAAAGGGTATCGTTGTAACAGGTGCGAGCACGAATGGGTGCCACGCCGGAGCACCGAGGGCGAGCCGAAAGTTTGCCCGAAGTGCAAATCTCCATATTGGAACAAGCCGCGAGTCTACAAGCTTAAATCGCGGTAACGCGCTTTCAAAAGGTTGGGGTGGGCAACGGGGTATGATCCCGTATAGCCGGAGCCAAAGTCCGGTGTTCTGCCAGTTGAACTATGCCCACCACAAGGCTGCGAACAGGGAGAATCGCGTCCAAACGTTTGCTTCCTGTTCGCAGTGCAAAATTCGTCTAATCCTCCTTCTCTGGCTCTTCCTCGGTATCAGTGGATTTGTCTACCCCATCAGCAACTATCGGGATCGCTTTCCATCCAGAGTGAGGCTCATAAGACTTCAACTCTTCAAGAATCGAATCCATTTGAGTACGGGCGGCCTTTCTTTTCCTAGCGGCCTTTGTGTCCTTCCAGCGATAGGCATTAACCCCGTCAATCTCTGCTCTCTCTATATCGCGGGACTTGATTCGATTGAGTGTTGTGGATACCGAGGAGAGCGGGTTCGACGTATAACCGCTAAAATCGAAACCTGTGTCGCGCAGCACATCGCGGACTTGAGCAACTGTAAACCACTGTCTCGGGGCGCGTTCCAAAACGTTCTTGACCGCATCAGCCAAGCCCATACGATTAGCCATATCGGAACTGTCAATGATGCTCAGAGATCGCTCCATTTGCTGCCGCTCTTTGTCGGGCAACATGTTGACAGTCGCTCGTACAAATTGCCGGACTTTGGAAATCTCCAATTCTTTTTCGTCGCGCTCCTGAAGAAGAGATCGCAGTTTCCTGATAGAACTACGAAGTATCGTGGAATATTCTGTATCAGTCATGTTGAGACGAAGTATAGACATGTCGCTAACGCATAGTCAAGGAGTTTTCATGGCGAGTAAATGGGACGAAGCTATCCAAGACGCTAAGGCGAGACTATCCGCCCTGCGGAAAACGCTCAAATACTTTGAGGAAATGAAAAAGAAAGGTATGCCGTGGCCTACTGAGGACAAGAAGACAACGTGACTCAGACTTGCTTAAAGAACTCTTCCAGCGAAGTTGACCGCTCTGCGAGTTCGCCCAACGCCAGAAGCCATTCGTGGAAGTCTGAGGCGTCCCGTATCGGCCCGGTAGAGACGCGGGCGGTATGTACGCGCTCCGCTAGCAGTATTAGGAATTGATGAAATTCAGGCACAGAAGAACATATCCTGACGGACACTTAACATTCTATCAGATACCTTGCTGCCTAACGGATTGCCTGTGACGATATTTGCATATGGCCGGGAAAAGAACGCTGTCGGTTACGGTGAAGATGTCGGAAGAAGACCTCGCACATTTGATGAAAGCGGCAGCAAGAAAGTGGGAAGGCGCGATATTAACTCGTTCTGGGATCGTTCTAGCCTTGGCGAAGATGGGGGCAGACGGAGTGCTCAAGAAGCCACATTCTTGAGTTTTTGTGCAGAATTATGACTTTATGTGCAGGTGACTGTTTATGTGCAAAGCCACAGTACGTGGCTTTGCCTGCTAGGTGCATCCGGGAAGTTAACTCATAAGTTCGGTCCTCGCACCCTGTCTTCCAGGATTAGACGCCTGCCGATGATGGATACGACGTTTTTGGCGTTCGAGGGAATCGGTCTGCGTCTACTTCCAGCCAGGTGCACTGATCAGACTAGGCTATAGCACTAGATTCTGGTACAGTCGGCTCTCTTCCCTCAGAAAGAGAGCAAGTAGCATGGCGCTCTATCTGATCAGTTATGACATCGACGAGAAAGACGAGTTTGAGTACGAGTTTCTTTGGAAACGCCTGAAGGAAATTGGAGCCGTCCGAATCCTTAACTCCGAATGGGCTTTGATCGAGAAGGTCGCGAAAGCCCAGGCAATCTACTACCAGATCGCTCCCCTGGTGCAAAAGAAAGATACCTTACTGGTTCAGGAAGTCACGCAGGATGCGGTTTGGGACAAGCTGTTGATTTCCGATGCCGCCTTCGATGGCCTCCGCTCTAGCGCGCGCAGTTAAGTGGCCTCGGCGTCCGGCATCGAGCAAAAACCGCTAGTGCTTGCCCGGAGGTTTGTTTGGGTTGTAGTTCGAATTGGGGTCGAACATGGCGGGGTTCAGATCCTGGTTGTAGCTGACGGAGTTGACGAAGCGTTCATTTTGCATGTCGCCGTTGTAGTAGCGGGTGAATCCGTAGGGGGTCATGACGCCCTGGATGGGGCGGTAATTGTCGTAGATTTCTTCCTCGGTGTTGCGTTCTTTGTCTACTGGGTCGCGCCAGACGTAGCGCTTCTTGAGCGGCAGATGGGTGTCTAGGTCAAAGTAAAGGCTCACGGCTTCGTCTTTCGAATTGATGAGCGTAACCTGCTGCGCGGGAAGGTTGCCGGCGAGAGCCTGGCCATCGTAGAAAAGCGCGACTGCGGGATCGTTGACCCAGACGCGCAGCATGGTCTCGAGCGAGAATCGCCGGCGACGCAGATAGTCATCAAGATCCTTCTTCTCGATCGCGTGCGGTCCTTTATAAGTGATTTCGTAGGCCTTGTCCCCGTTAAAGACGGTGGCTACGTCGCGCTCTTTCGTGACTTCGATACGCTCCTTGTCGGGATATTCCGTAAAGCGCCAGAAGAGGACGCCGTTGCTGGTGGGGCGTCCGTGATGGAAGCTGTAAGTGCGGCCCTGCTGCTGCATATTGCGGACATTCAGGTAGGCCTGACCTCCCAGGGCCGCAATCGCCTGATCGATGAGAGCCCGTGCCTTGCGGGCATTTTCCTGATCATTTTGTGGAGCGGAAGATTGTGGGGCGGAAGACGCGGGTGGGGTGTTTGCAGGCGATCCTGGCGGCGTGCCGGTCTGGGCTCTGGGTAGAGGCTGGGCCAGGACGGAGATCGCCATTAGAACGATGAGGTACCGAAATTTCATTCAACCCATCAGTGAGATGCGCGAATAGAAGATTGTAGCTGCTTGGCAGAGGTTGTGTAGAGCGGGCGCCCTCGCCCGCTTAATTGCTGGCATGAACAGTGAATCCATTTTGAAGGGGTTTCTGGACTCGTTTTTCTGGCGAGTCCATGTGCCAGGTCCAGCTGTTTCTCTCTTGGTTAGAGTTCGCGGGCGAGGGCGCCCGCGCCACACAACCGTAACCCGTTTAGCCTACCAACACGGCTCCGCCGTTCACGTTGAAGATTTCGCCGGTGATGAAGCCAGCATGTTCGGTGCACAGAAAGAGGATGGGCGCGGCGATTTCTTCCGGGGTGCCAACGCGGCCGAGGGGGATGGTGCGGCGAATCACGTCTCCAGTTTTCGGGTCGTCGAGGGTCGACCGGGACATGTCGGTATCGACCCAACCCGGGGCGACGCAGTTTACATAGATGGCGTCGCGTGCGAGTTCTGCGGCGAGGCTCTTGGTCAGGCTGATGATGGCGCCTTTGCTGGCGGAGTAATCGCAGTGATAGGCTTCGCCGCGTTGGCCGCTGGTGGAGCTGATGAGCACGATGTGTCCGGCGGCGGAACCAGTGCGGGTCTGGACCTTCATCTGGGCTACCGAGTGCTTGACTAAGCCGAACACGGCGTCGAGATTGACGGAGAGAGTCGAACGCCATTGTTCGTCGGTCATCTTGTCGATGGCGACGTCTTCGGAGGCCCAGACGCCGTGATTGGCGACGAGGATATCGACGCGTCCGAAGAGCTTGATGGTCTCGGCAACCAGGGCGTGGGCGGACTCGGGGCTGTCCAGGCTGCTGGAGACGGCGCGGCACTTAAGTTCGCCGTATTCTTTGGCCAGGTTTTCCGCCTGGGTGCGAGCTTTCTGATAGCTGAAGACGACTTTCGCGCCAGCTGCCGCAAACATGCGAACCGTGGCCGCTCCGATTCCGCGCGAGCCTCCCGTGATCAAAGCAACTTTGCCGGAGAGAGATAGAGGGATGGACATGGAAGACTAGTGTGGGGTTTCCCGAGGTAAGTTGCAAGTCACCTAGATAGTCGGTAATAAGAATTCTCTTTCCGATCTACCAGACCGGGATTTTCGTCCGGGACGCCGCCCAAAGCGCCCTGCGATCTTGCCACGCGGATTTGGTGATGAAGTCCATGCAGCCCGGCCCGCGCGGTGGTAACCCACGGATAGTTACTTGCAGTGCCGCGGAGTTTGCCTCTAATAAAAGACCTTGCCTTTTTCGGGCCTAATCCGCCTGCGAAAAGCCTGTCTTTTAGCAGCCAACCCGCGAGTCTGCCAATAAAAATCCGGAGCAACTCAAAAAAGCTTGCGCACCACAAATGATTGGTTAAAGTGATGCATTGGAGAAACAAAAGTCACTTGCTTTCGCATGCGAACTGGGATAACTAGTTACTAATGGTATCGGAAACCCGCTGTGCAATACGGGTTTCAGGGGGCCAAGAATATGATTCCGGAATCTCACCCGCTGCGGCAGCTGTTCCAGGAATTGGTTGGACGCCACTACGCCGAGGAAATCGGAATTCGCGACCCCGAGGTCGTTGCTTACGTTTCTCATCTGTTAGCCGAATTCTGCGAGACCGATCAGCTGTTCAAAATCCACGACGTAACCGACCGCCCGATTACCGACCTGGGCGAGATGCTGGTCGAATCTGACCCCGTGTATGGTCCGGCTGCTTCATTTGATCGCGAGCGCCAGGTACGCAAACACATTGGAGATTACGCGCTGTTTTTCGCCGGCATGTTTCCCGAGAGCATCAATCACTTCCGCCTGCGCCGTCATCGCGTGGAAAATTTTGTCGAGTGGATGAAAGCCGGAAAAGAAAGCTACTACATTGTTTCGAAGTTTGAGCACTTCGAGTACGCCAAAGTGGCACCGCTGTTCGCTCGACTCTCCCGCGAATTCGAGGGCTGCGTTTATGGCCTCAATATGGTGAAGAACGATCTGCAGGAGATGCAGCACCCCATCGTTCGCCGCGATAACGAACTGCTCACCTAGACCCGCGTCATTTGTTTAAGTCGGGACGTCCCCCAATCCGATAAAAACTGAGCGCCGCGTTTCCCTGTATTAACTTGCGGACCTTGCCCAGCGATCCGAACTCCTGGTCCGGATCGAACTTCTTTTCATGCTCCGCGACCACTAGCGACATTGCCCAAACCAGCGATGAATTAGCCAGCGCCAGGAGCGTTTCTCCGTAAGCATTCTGCATTCGATAGGGCGGATCGAGAAACGCCACATCGGCAGCCACATGCTCCCGCTGCAAACGCCAGATCGCAGCCGAAAGCTCATCCCGCAGAATCCTGTATCCCTCGACAATTCCCAGGCTCTGCAGGTTCTGCTCAATCAACTTCGTCGCCGCAGCCGAAGTCTCAACGAAATAAACCTGCCTGGCTCCGCGGCTGAGCGCCTCGATGCCCACCGCGCCGGTTCCGGCGAATAGATCCAACCACACGCTACCTTCGAGCGCTGTCGGATTGCCCGCCGTGAGCACGTTGAATAGCGTCTCCCGCAGGCGGTCAGAGGTTGGCCGGACATCCACTCCGCGCAGAGAGCGCAAGGTGCGTCCGCGGTACTTGCCGGCAATCACGCGCATGCTTTTGTACTTTCGAGTATCGAAGCCACTATATCCGACCATGTAAAATAACTGTAGTAGTTGGGGGCCCATGAGAAGCTGGTCGATTCACGTCGGGAGGTTGTTCGGAGTCGAGGTCCGCCTTCACCTGACGTTCCTGATTTTGCCTTTGTTCGTTTTCTGGACGGAGTACAACTCCCACGGCTCTGCCAACGGCCCGCGCGATCTGGCGCTCGTGGGCATTGTCCTCGCCTGTGTCGCGGTGCACGAAATTGGGCACATGCTGGTGGCGCGGCGCTACGGACTGATTCCGAAAGCTGTGATTCTTCTGCCGCTCAGCGGCGTCACGGTTTTCGATGAAACCCATGCAGAGAAGCCTGCTTCCGGCGCAGCCGCCTGGAAGCGGGAAGTTCGCATCGCCCTTACCGGACCACTCGTCAATATTGTTTTAGCCGCGATCGCGGCAGGCATTGTCTTTGGAGTCATTCCGGAAGCAAATCTGTGGAAGTGGCCTTTCTTGCAGCCCAGCAACCTGCCGCGCAGCCTGGTTTGGGCAAATCTCTATCTGGCCGGTTTGAATCTTCTGCCGGCCTATCCTCTCGATGGAGGCCGAGTCCTGCGGGCATTTTTCGCGCGCACTATTGATCCTTCCGCAGCCACACGACGCGCGGTCTCCATCAGCCACGCCCTGGCGATGATGCTAATGGTCGCTGGTTTGTTCAGCGATACATGGCTCACCATGGTGGGTGTTATTATCTTTTCCGCGGCCCAGCTTGAGGAGCGCGCTGTCATCTTCCAGTCGGTCTTGGATAATGTGCGCCTCGAAGAAGTGATGCTCACCGATTTCGCGACTTTATCGCCTGCGGATACGCTCGAAGACGCGCTCGAAAAAGCCGTCCATTCGCTGCAGGATGATTTCCCCGTAGTTCGAGGCAGCGACATGGTTGGCGTGATTTCGCGGCAGCGCATTCTTGAGGCTCTGCGCGTGGAAGGCAACGGCTATGTCCAGGCCGTAATGAACAAGCTTTTCGAAGTCTCGGCGCGGCAGGAATCCCTCGCTTCCGCATTTCGCAAACTCACGGCGCGCAATCTCAGCATCATCCCCGTGGTCGAAGATCAGCGCCTGGTGGGAATCATCACGCTGCAGAATCTGATGCACTCGATGGCGCTTCTGGCAGAGAGCCGAAAGCTGCGAAGAGATAATGCGGCATCGTAGATTTGGTGCTCGCTGGTCTTATCGCCCGGCAAAAAACAACCCTCAGAACAGCCGCACCGCCTTCGCTTTCTGCACCGCAGGAATCTCCTCCAGTTTCTTCAACACTTCGTCCGGCACCTGCCCATCGACGTGAACCACCGCGATGGCCTCGCGCACTTCAGAACCCGCTTCCGCACTGCGCCTTCCCAAAGAAAAGTCAGCGATATTGATTTCACTTTCGCCGAGAATCGTGCCCACCTTGCCAATCACACCCGGAACATCGCGGTTTCGCAAATAAATGAGGTCTCGCTCTAGCGGCGCTTCCACGTCAATGCCGTCGATATGCAACAGCCGCGGCGCGGTCCCGCGCAGTACGGCGCCTTTCACCATATGTTCTTCTTTCGAGCTCTTGAGAAAAATCGAGAGCACGCTGCCCGCGCCACCGGTCGAGGCCTTTGCTTTATGAGCCTCGTGCACACGTAGTCCTCGACTTTCCGCCAGCGCAGCCGCATTCACCAAGTTGGCTTTCTCCTCCAATGCCTGGTTGAGGATGCCCTTGATCGCCCCGTTGCGAATGAGTTCGGTCTTCCACTCCGCAATGTGGCCGCTATAACGCAGCGAAATCTCTTCGATCGATCCTTCGGAACTCTGCGCCAGAAACGCTCCCATGCGTTCCGCCAAAACGATGTAAGGATGCATCTCGGCGTACTCCTCGGCGGAAACCGAGGGCACGTTCACCGCATTCTGGATGACGCCGTGCTTCAGGTATTCGCGCACTTGTTGCGCAATCTGTACGCCCACAGTTTCCTGCGCCTCAAACGTCGAGCCGCCAATGTGTGGCGTCAGAATCACATTCTCCATCGAGACCAGTGGAGAATTCTTCAAAGGCTCTTCCACGAAAACATCGAGCGCCGCAGCCGCAATGTGCCCTTGCTTCAGAGCCTCGGCCAAATCGGCCTCATGCACCAGCTCTCCACGCGCGCAGTTCACCAGCCGGACACCCTTTTTCATCTTCTTGATGGCGGCCGCGTTGATCATGCCCGCAGTCTGAGGCGTCAGCCCAACATGCAGCGTGATGTAGTCAGCCCCGGCATAAAGGTCATCCAGATTCACCAGGCGGATCCCTTGCTCCTTCGCCACGCTCACCGAAACAAATGGATCGTGACCGACAAGTTCCATGCCGAACGCGCGCGCGCGCCGCGCGACTTCCATGCCGATACGGCCAAGGCCCGCGATTCCCAGCGTTTTGTCGCGCAGCTCAGTCCCTTGCAGCGATTTCTTTTCCCATTTGCCGGCGTGCATCAGCGCATCGGCACGGCAAAGATGCCGAGCCATGGCCAGCATCATCCCCAGCGTTTGCTCCGCAACCGCCACGGCATTCGCGCCCGGCGTGTTCATCACCGCGATGCCTTGCTTCGTTGCCGCGTCCAGGTCGATGTTGTCCACACCCACGCCCGCACGCCCGATCACACGCAACTTCTTGGCATGTCCCAGCAGCGCCGCATCCGCCTGCACCGCCGAACGCACGATCAGCGCATCGGCGGACTCCAGTTCCTCCGCCAGCTTGCCGTCCAATTGGTTGGGAGTCAGAACGGTCCAACCCGGCTCTTTGAGCTGCTCGATGGCTGCAGCTGAGATTTTTTCCGCGATCACAATTTTCAAGAATTGATCCTTCCAGTGAGGCATTTGGCCCTGACAAAACCTTGACAGGAACTTTACATACTGACGACACTCCGGTCGCGCGTTTCTCCTAACCTTTTCTTCATCGGGCCATCGGCTCGTTAGGAGACAAGGTCATGAAGATTACAAAGACAATAATTTTAGCTACGCTTCTCGCGGCAGGCATGGCTTGCGGCTACAGTTCGAAGGCTGCCACTCCGCCAGCTGCCGGAACCATGCCGAACATCGCCGCCCTCGTACCCAACACAACGACCACAGGCAATACATTGGGAGCCAACGGGCTCATGGTGACCGGCACCAACTTCAACGGCAATGCCTCCATCAATTGGAACGGCACCGCGCTGACCACCACTTTTGTGAGCGGAACCCAGCTGACAGCCACCATTCCGGCCGCGGACGTAGCCTCAGCCGGCACGGCAGCCGTCACAGTGACCAACCCCGGCACCCCCGGCGGCGTTTACGGCGGTGGAACGGCGGCAGAAACGTCCAACAGCATGACGTTCACGATCAACTAGCTTGGACGAGCGCCTTCGCCGTGACGCTCCTCAAGCCTTTACCAGTTGTGGTTTGTCTGACAGGGCGCGTGAGTACACTTCTTGCGCCGCACGCACCGCTGCGCCATAGTGCACGGCTTTCCTGGTACAGCGGGCCAGCACATGCTCGAGCGCGGCCAGGATGCCGATCGTATCCAAGTAATCGTAATAGCCGATGTGCGCAATCCGAAAGATCTGACCTTTCATTTCGCCCTGCCCATTGGCCACGACTGCATCGAACGACTCGCGGAATTCTTTTACTATCTTTCCCGAGTCAATCCCGCTTGGAGAGCTGACTGCGGTAAGAGCCGCTGCAGGAGTTGCGGCGTAAAGCTTCAATCCCAACGCCTGCACGCCAGCCCGCGTCATCTCTGCGCAGAGTTCGGCATTGTCGACCAACGCCTCGCGTCCTTTAGCCAGATCTCCATTTCCCATCTCGCGGATGAATTCCAACGCCGCTCCCAGCGCCGCAAACAACGAGGTCGCTGGCGTATACGCCGATTCGCCTTTCGCCGCCGACTTCCGCTCTTTTCGCAAGTCGAAGTAGTAACGCGGAGAAGTGGTTGTCTCCATGCGCTTCCACGCCCGCTCGCTGACCGCGCAATACGCCAAGCCGGGAGGCATCATCAGCGCTTTCTGCGATCCGCCAATGATCACGTCCAAGCCCCATCCATCCGGATCGAGATGAGTCGTTCCCAGGCCTGTGATCGCATCCACGATCAGCAAAGCCTCGCCGCCGCTGTCGCGCACGATTTTCGCAATACCTTCCACGTCATGCCGCGCGCCGGTCGAACTTTCCGTCGCCTGCACAAAAACTGCTCGCACTTCGGGAGTCAGCTTGGCGCGAACATCTTCCAAAGAAAATGTATCGCCATAAGGAATGCTCAGCACGTCTACATTGCAGCCGAACGCCTTGGCCAGGCCGGTCCAGCGTTCGCCAAACTTGCCCGCCGTGAGCACCAGCACCTTGTCCCCGGGTGACGTCAAATTCGAGACGGACGCCTCCATCACGCCCGTTCCCGAGCAAGTGAGCACCAGAACGTCGTTTTCCGTACCGATGAACTCCTTCATGCCGGCGAGCACCCGCTGAAACAGCGCACGGAAATCGGCGGTGCGGTGATGCGCCGTAAATGAAGCCATCGCCGTTTGCGCGGCAGGCAGCAGCGGCGTTGGCCCAGGGGTAAAAAGACGATTCTTGCGCAGCATTCCGATAGTCCTTGGAGAAAATTAGAAAGATTGCTTCTCCATTAGTCTATCGGAAGCTGGCAGGTTGCGGCTCTCAAATGCAGTTTCGGCTACGGCAATTTTTGCTTCGGACGAATGCGAAATTAAATTCAGCGCGCTGCGATTTTCGCCGCCAGCACCTCAGGCCGCGCAATCTCCGGACCTTTTGCCAACAGCTCTGCTGCTTTCGCCATCAGCGCCTTGGCGATTTCGCCGTTCATGTGTGCGCTGCGTGCATTTTCATCGGCGAATGTGTCGAAGATGCCGTATTTTCCCGGACCCATTTTGATTGCATACCACGTAATCGTTCCCGGCTCACGCTCGGCGAGCGGCAGCGCCGACTTCAAAAACTCTTCCAATTCTTTTTCTTTGCCGGGTTTTGCTTCCAGTTGAGCCCAAATCGCGAGTTTGCTCATGACAGTAGGAAACCTCCTGCGCATCTGATGCGCGGCAAGCAGCTTTAGTCACTACAAATCGCATCGTCGCAATTGCAGAAAAGGCAGACGCTCGCTCTTCGATATAATCCCGTCATGAGCCTCGTCGAACAGATTCAGAAGGACATTACCGCCGCCATGAAGGCGCGCGAGGAACAGCGCCTCTCCACGCTGCGCATGGTAAAGAGCGCCCTCAAGAACCGCGAGATCGAAAAAATGGCGCCGCTCGACGACAAAGAATCCCAGACCGTCTTGAGCACCCTGATCAAGCAGCGCAAGGAATCCGTCGAGCAGTTCACTAAGGGCGGTCGCCAGGAGATGGCCGACAAAGAGGCCGCCGAGATCGTCCTTATCGAAACCTATCTACCCAAAGCAGCCGGCGACGCCGAAGTGGTCGCAGGCGTAAAAGCCGTGATCGCCGAAATGGGTTCACCCACCATGAAAGACATGGGCACAGTGATGAAGAATGCCATGGCCCGCTTCAGCGCCGCAGGCATGCGCGTGGACGGAAAGATGGTGAGCGAGGCGGTGAAGAAGGAGTTGGCGGGGAAGTAAGGCGAGGCGCTAACCCTTGGTCCAGAATCACGCCCAGACCAACCTCGCCAGAGCTTGTCATGAATACAAAGATCGGTCGGAACGATCCATGCTGGTGTGGCTCAGGCAAGAAATATAAGAAGTGTCCCCTTAACAGGGCCGACCAGCCTCCAGCTAAGTACCACGAATTGGCTTCTGACTTGCTCGACTTAAGGGAGGGAGAGCGGAAATGTCTCTATCCATTGCCTAGTGGACCATGTACGAGCAAGGTAATCAAAGCTCATTCGATTTCACGCAGCGCTGCCCTCTCCAAGATCGCCCGATCAGGCCACGTATACCAACCTGACAGTAATCCCTTTCAGCTCCAGAAGCGCTCCGGGAGGATCGCACACAGGCTGGTCGGAATTGGAGAAGCAAGCACTTTTACCGGCTTTTGCAGCATGCATGATGCGGCACTTTTTCGGCCCATAGACGAAGGCGACCTGATTCCTACGAAAGAACAGGCCCTCCTGCTTCATTACCGGGCGCTTTGCCGAGAACTCTACGTAAAGCGACCGACGATTGAGACAAACGAACTGTTGCGAGAGGCCGACACCGGAAAACCGCTACCGATACAACATTTCGTGCAGAGGATGGTCGACGCTCGCGCCGAAGCTCTAGCGGTCGCGGTGCGGGAATTGGAATCGGACAAAGCCAATTGCGATAAAGCAATTCTTACTCAGGACTATTCCGGTTTCGCGGGTTGTGCACTCAGGTTTAGGAAGACTCCGACGCTCGCATGTGCTGGCCTCACCCACCCGGTATACGACTTTTCGGGCAATACTCTGCAGGATCTCATAGACCTGGATAAGCCAGCATTCAATATCTCATTCACTCTCCTACCAACCTGTGGCGGGGGTGTACTAGCAATGGGGTGGTCCGCGGGCGGGGATCATGTGTGCAGGCCATTTGCGTCTTCGCTTCTGTCCGTTGCGGACGACAGGAAAAGCGACGCTGTGGTCCAACTGATCTTCGACAGCTGCGAAAACCATGTTGCTCAGCCTGATTGGTGGGAGAATTTGCCCACCCAACTGAGGTTGGAGTTGGAAGAGATGCTACTGAATTGGACGGATATTCGTCACATCGATACGAAAGCTCTGGTACCAGGCGTCAGTAGGTATGCCGATTGGGAATTCGAGAGTGCAACCTGGCTTTGAGGACTTCCAATTGACTGAGCCGCCAGGAGGCTCACTTGCTTCGCTGCAACTCTCGATACGCCTCGCTCTTCGACATCCCCCGCTCCTTAGCCGCTTTCTTCAGCGCAGCTTTCTCGTCAACATTCTCTTCGGCCATGATTTGCTCGACCCTCTGGCGCATCGAAAGGCGGACGAAGGCGTCCGCCGCTCCACGAGATTCGTTTTCTTCGGCCCTCCCAATCAACAGCGTTATCTCGCCCTTCACCCCATCGCGCGCCTTCAGCGTCTCCAGCACTTCGCCCGCTCTCCCACGCAGAAACTCTTCGTGCAGCTTGGTCACTTCGCGCGCGATCACCACATGCCGGGCATTTCCCAAGACTTCGCAGACATCGGCAAGCGCCTCCACAATGCGGTGCGGAGCTTCATAAAAAACCTGGGTGCGCGGCGAAGTCCTGATGGCTTCCAGTGCTGCCCGCCGCTCGCCACGCTTCGCGGGAAGGAATCCACTAAAGCGAAAAGAATCGGTCGGCATCCCGCTCGCCACCAGCGCCGCCAGAAACGCCGACGCCCCCGGAATCGGCACCACCGGCAAATGATGCCGAATGGCCAGCGAAATCAGGCGGAATCCGGGATCGGAAATCCCCGGCATGCCCGCGTCGGTTACCAACGCAACGCTCGCCCCTTCCTGCATCTCTTTCACCAGTTCGGCGGCGCGCGTCATCTCGTTGTGTTCGTGATAGCTGGTCGTGCGCGTGCGAACGCCGTAGTGGTTGAGCAGTTTCTGAGTCTGACGTGTGTCTTCGCACGCAATCACGTCCACTTCTTTCAGCACGCGTATCGCACGGAGGGTGATGTCTTCCAAATTGCCGATTGGTGTACCTATAAGATAAAGTGTCGGTCCCGGCGCAAGCGCGTGCGCCGCAGTCTGTGGCTGGACTTCGGATCGAACACCTTCTGGTTCGACGGTCTCGGAGTCTTGTTCGCGACCGGCATCCTTCATGGCCGGAGTCTATCACTGCGGAAGCCGTAACTATCCAGCCCCGGACGCAGTTATGCTAATCGTACGAACCGCTTGTTCCGGGAGATTCCATAATGACCACCGCCGATTTTCGCCGCCTCGCTCTCGCCCTTCCCGAAACCACAGATAGTGCTCACATGGATCATCCAGATTTTCGTGTGCGCGGAAAGGTCTTTGCCACGCTCGGCTATCCCGCGCAAGGCTGGGGGATGGTCAAGCTCACACCAGAGCAGCAGCATTATTTCTCGAAAGAGCATCGTGAAATCTTTGTGCCGGTGAGGGGCGCCTGGGGACGCCGAGGCGCTACCAGCGTTCACCTCAAGAACGTGGACAAGAAAACTCTGACGAAAGCGATTTCCGCCGCCTGGCGCAACACCGCACCCAAACGTCTCCTGGCACAGTTCGCAAACCTGTAACGGTTCGCGAAACTGGTTTGAGATATTGTCATCGGGAATGCTCTCGCGCATCTGCGATCTGCGTCTGAATTGACGCAAGCGAATCCTCACCCCTAGAATCAATATGAAAGTAGTTTTTCCTCACAACTGTCTCTGAACCCATGCCTCTTTACGAATATCAGTGCGAAAAATGCGGTCACCGCTTCGAGAAAATCCAGAAGTTTTCCGACAAGATGGTAAAGAAATGCCCGGAGTGCGGCGGCCGGGTGGAGCAGATGATCTCCGCGCCCGCCGTGCAATTCAAGGGATCGGGCTGGTACGTCACCGACTACGCCAACAAGTCTCACGCCCCGTCGTCTTCTTCTGATGAGGGCAGTTCGGCGTCGAAAAAAGATGAGAAGTCCAAGTCCGACGGCGCGAGCAAGGAAGCCTCGAAGGACGGTTCCTCGAAAGAGAGCGCCGCCAAAGAAAGTTCCGGGAAAGAAGGCGCGTCCAAGGAAACGTCCTCGAGAGAAAGCGCTTCGCGAGAAAACACGCGAGTAAGTTCGTCCCGCAAGCCCGACAAGCGGAAGTCATAATTAAGAACTATCTGGATTAAGAACTGTCTGGCTGGGATCGAAAATCAAAGCTTAACTCGTCTCGCCGCAAGCTTTTCCGGCCTATTTCAACTCTCGCTCAAAGTGTTCTTCGATCATGTGGAAGAGGTGATCGCGCGCTTCGCTTCCGGCGATGCCGTGGGTTTTGTTGGGATAAATCATCAGCCGGAATTGCTTGCCCGCTTTGACCAGCGCATCAATCATCTGCACGCTGTTCTGGAAATGCACGTTGTCGTCGCCCGTGCCGTGAACCAGCAAAAGCGCGCCATGCAGATCCGTGGCCGCCTTCGTCACATCGGACGCAGCATATCCTGCCGCATCTTCCTTGAGCAGACCCATATAGCGCTCGGTGTAAATCGAGTCGTAATTGATCTGGTCGGTAACCGGCGCCACTGCAACGCCCGCGCGGAAGCGCTCCGAATGCGTCATCGCATAGAGCGTCATCGAACCGCCATTCGACCACCCCCAGATTCCCAGCCGACCTTTATCCAGTTGTGGGTACTGCAAGAGGAGTTGATCCAGCGCGGCGAGCTGGTCCTTCAGCTCGATCGCGCCAAATTCATGTTGAATCGCGGTCTGAAATTTGCGATCGCGTCCCGGGGTGCCGCGATTGTCCACGGAAAAGACGGCAAATCCATCGCGCGCCAGAATCTCGTCGAAAGGATCGGGCATGTCTTTCAGCACCGTCTGCGCCGCCGGCCCCCCGTAGAGGAAAAGGATCAACGGAATCTTGCCGCCTTGCGCATTCGGCGGAAGCAATAGACGTCCATAGAGTGTCGTCCCGTCGTCCGCCTTAAACTCCATAAACTTCGGCGCGCGCACCCCATATTCCACAACTTCATCGCGCGCCTTCCATAGCGAAGTGCATGCGCCGCCCACCGCGCACAGCGCAACCTGTTGAGGGGTCAGTGGGCCAACGAACGTTTGCTCATAGTGTTTGCCGTCGTCCGAAAATTCCGCCGAATAAACCCCTTCGTCATGAGTCAGCCGTCGCAAATCGCTTCCATCCAGCTTGATCGAGAAAATTTGCCGCTGCCTTGGATCGTCTTTATTGGACGAGAAAAACACTGTTCCCGCCGCCTCATCCACGCCTTCCACTCCCAGCACCTCGAAATCGCCTTGCGTGAGTTGGCGCTCTAGCTTGGTTACAGCAAGCGGATTTTCCTTGTCAAAGCTATAGAGATACAAATGGGTGTGCCCGTCGCGCCAGCTCGACCACAAAAACCGATTGCCAGACTTCAATACCCGGAAGTCATCGTTCACATTGATCCACGCGCCCGGGCTGGTCTCGATAAGCACTTTCGCAGACCTTCCGGATTTCGCATCGACAAAATAAAGATCCATCTCGTCCTGGCTGCGATTGAGAACCTCGGCCCAAACCACGCCCTCGCGAACCCAACCGAAGCGCGGGATGTAGGCCTCCTCATCTTTGTCTTTGGTGAGAGAAATCCAGCGAACCTTTCCGTTGTCAGCGTCGACGATTCCGAGTTTCACCACAGGATTGGTATCGCCAACCTTGGGATATTTTTCGTTATCGACCGTCGGATGCGTGGGCATCCAATTGGTGATGGGATAGGTCGGAACCTTACTTTCGTCCATGTGCAGAAAAACAATTTCTTTGCTGTCGGGTGACCAGAAATAATTGCTGCGAACCGCTAACTCTTCCGCATAGACCCAATCGATGTCGCCGTTGAACAAATTCTCCCCGGCGTCCTTGGTGAGCTGTTTTTCGCTCGTGCCGTTCACTTTATGAACGTAAAGATTGTGTTTGCGCACGTAAGAAACGTGAGCGCCGTCAGGGGAGAACTTTGGGTCGCCGATGGGATCGGACGCGGCGGCGAACTGCAAACCTGTGCCGTTCGCCAAATCGAAAAGCCAGAGCTGACCATTCGGGATGAAAAGAAGATGCTTCGAATCCGGCGCCCAAATGTAAGGGGATACGTGATAGCGCGTCAGTCGTTCCTTTTCTCGTTCGTCTTTTATCCCGCTGTAATCGGGCGCAAGCGGCCCGAGCTTGGCAGCGCCTAGCAAACGCTGCCTCTCCCCGGTGGCCGAATCCACGCTCCACAATTCGCCATTCTCTCCGCCATCGTCACGCTGGATGTACGAAAGTTTGCTGCTGTCCGGACTCCACTCAATCGTCTCCGGACCGCGCCCCGTCAGTCCGCCGGAGGCGTAGATCGCCTCAATCGTTAGCGGTTTCAGCGGCGAAGAGCTTTGTCCCAAAAGCGTTGGCGGATTCAGAAAAGAAACACCGACCGAAATAACGAACGCTGCAACAATTAAAAAGTAGCTCTGATTTTTCAAAATTAGACCCCGGAACGGAGCAGTCGAAATGGCACGGCGTGAACGAACGAGTTTACACAAATAATGGGAACTCCGCGCAGAGCCTTTCGATTGTCTTCTTCCTGCGCCCCACCCGTTCATTAAACTGCCGCAATAAACGCCGGAGACACTCGACTAGGATGCGCGAGTTCCCCCGGAACCCCGGTTTCCGCGTGTTAGAATCAAGGCTGAGTCCTTTCGGGATGCTTCTAGAAATAGAAAACCTGTTGCGCCTGCAAGAAGCGGATAAGGAAATTCGCCGCCTGCAGGACGAAGTCGCCGAACTACCCAAACGCGTCGCTGCCATCGAACGTAAGCTAGCTGGCACCAAACTCGAACTCGAGAAGGCGCAGGCTGCCGTAAAAACCGACGAAGCCTCCCGCCGCAAGCATGAAACCACCATCAGCGACCTTCGCGGCAAAATTTCCAAATACCGTAACCAGTCGCTCGACGTAAAAACCAACGAGCAATACAAAGCGCTGCTCCACGAAATTCAGTTTGCAGAAAAAGAAATCGCCGCCACCGAAGACAAGATTCTTGAATTAATGGTGAACGCTGAGGCTCGTGATAAGCAAGTAAAGGCCGCACAGGCCGAGTTGAAGGCTGAGGCCGCCGAGATCGAGAAAGAAAAAGAAGACGCCCGCAAGCGCACCGCTGAGGACGAACAACAGCTCTCCGAGTGGCGTGCCAAACGCGACCAGATGCGGGCCAGCGTAGGCGAAGATTTGCTTCGTCACTACGAGCGGGTTTCAAAATTTCGCGGCAGTGGCATCTCTGAGGTACGCGATCACAAGTGCATGGCTTGCCAGGTCATGCTGCGCCCTCAGACTTACAACGAGGTCCGCACCGGTCAGCAAACCGTGGTCTGCGACTCTTGCCAGCGCGTGCTCTACTTCAATCCCGCCAACGAAATGCAGGCGCTTGAGCCCGAGCACAAGCGTTCGCGCCGCCATCATCCCAAAATCGATGCTCCCCAAGCCTGGTACTATCGCCAGGAATACGGCGATGCTGGCGAGGTTTTCGTCTGCTTGAATAACGCTGCCGGCCAAGCCAGCCGCCGCGTCTTTGACATGGCTACCGGCCGGCTGATCGGCGATATTCTCATTCGCGAAGGGGATTTCCGCCACGCTTTTCCCGAAGAAATCACCGGCGCGATCCGCCTCAACGGAAACTGGACCGAAGCTGAAATGGAAACTTGGGGCACCGAAATGCCGATGACCGCCCTCGATTCTCTTCACGTCGATCTGGAAGCCGCGCAGTACGAGATGAGGTCCCGCACCTCTGCCAAATCTGGCGCTCCCGCAGCCGTTCCTTCCGAGCAAGCCGCCAGCTAGCAGGTTTTTATGTAGGGACAGCCGCCCCCGGCTGTCCGGCGCTGCGATAATCAGGCATGTCCCGAAAATCAGCACCCTCTGAACCCACTGTCACCGTCTCTCCCCGTGGCGCATCTCGCCTGAAAGACGGCCACGTCTGGGTCTATCGATCAGACATCGTCTCGGCCAATGGAATCCCACCCGGCTCGCTGGTCACGGTTGCCGATCATCGCGGGCAACTTCTCGGTACCGCCCTTTATTCGAGCGCCTCGCAAATTGCCATCCGCCTGATTTCGCGCGAGCCGGTCCCCGACTGCGCAGCGTTGCTGCGCCAGCGGATCACCGACGCGATTGCCTATCGCGAACCGCTCGTTCATGACACCAACGCTTATCGCGTGATTTTCAGCGAAGGCGATTTTCTTCCGGGCCTGATCGTCGATCGCTATGCCGACATTCTTTCGATTCAAATCCTCACGCAGGCTATGGACGCCGAAGCGACGCGCGGCGTCCTCACTTCAGAGCTGACCGCGAAGCTTCACCCAGCTTCGATCGTTGAGCGTGTCGACCCGCGAGTCCGCCAACTGGAAGAACTCCCTCCGCGCGCATCCGGATTAATCGAGGGTGAGAAAACCTCAACCATCTTTACCATGAACGGCATTCAGTTCCACTTCGAAGCCTTCGAAGGCCAAAAAACCGGAGCGTTTCTCGACCAACGCGAAAATTACGCGGTCGCCGCACAGTACGCTCACGGCGATGCGCTCGACGTCTTCTGCTATCAGGGAGCCTTTGCCCTTCATCTGGCGCGCCGGTGCTCGCATGTCACCGGGGTCGATAGCTCCCTCCCCGCGCTCCAAGTCGCCGAGCAAAACGCAGCGCTCAATCAAACGCAATTTCAAAACAGAGACCAGGAGATCGAATGGATGGAAGCCAACGCCTTCGACCTACTCAAGGACTACGCCGCCTCCGGCCGAACCTACGACACCGTCGTCCTCGACCCGCCCGCCTTCGCTAAGAGCAAGCGGGACCTCGATGCCGCCCTCCGAGGCTACAAGGAACTCAACCTCCGCGCCCTTAAAATGCTTCGTCCCGGAGGGATCCTCGTCACCTGCTCCTGCTCTTACCACGTCGGCCAGGCCGATTTCCTGGAAATGCTGGCGGCCGCCGCCCGAGACGCCCATCGAACCCTGCGCCTTGCCGAAGTACGAGGACAGGCCAAGGATCATCCGATCCTTCTAAATCTGCCCGAAACTGCCTACCTGAAATGCGTCATTGCCATCGTAACATGATGAAAATTAAACATAACACATATTTGACATAAAGGCACTCATATTTTATGCTTCTTTTATGCTGAATACACATCTAAGCTTGTGAACGGCGTTGCCGAAATTCCTAAGAAATCAGCACAAGAAGGAGATTGATTACCATGACCGTATTAACACGTTTCGAGCCTTTCCGTGAGTTCGCCACCCTTCAGAACCGCATCAACCGCGTCTTCCGCGAGGCTTATACCCCCGAAGGCCGGGATGAAACTCTGACCACCTCGAGCTTTGCCCCCGCTGTCGATGTTTATGAAGACGAGCACAGCGTCACGTTGAAGATTGAAGTGCCCGGAATCGAAGAGAAAGACATCGATGTGCGCATCGAGAACAACACCCTCACCGTGCACGGCGAGCGCAAGATCGAGAAGGAAGAGAAAGAAGAGAACTACCGCCGTGTGGAGCGCCAGTACGGCAGCTTCACCCGCACCTTCAACCTGCCCACCACCGTAGACTCCGAGAAAGTTTCGGCCAACTACGACAAAGGCGTGTTGAAGATCGCTCTGCCCAAGAAAGCCGAAGCCAAGCCCAAACAGATCAAAGTCAACGTGGGCAACGGCACTGGCTCCGAGAAGACCCTGGAAGCCAAAGGCCCCAGCAAAGCCGCGTAAGAGAATGCTCATGTAGGGATAGCCGCCCTCGGCTGTCCAGTCGAGCGAAGCTCGACTTGCTCTTGGCGGGAAGCGGCAGAGTTGCTGCTTCCCGTTATTTTTTAATTTTGCAATTCGGCAATCGTGCAACGATGATTCGGAATCAAATTGCCAAATTACAAAATTACCCAATTACCAAATGAACTAGGAGTTCCCATGCCCATCCGTTGGGACAAATTTACCGTTAAAGCGCAGGAAGCAGTTCAGCACGCGACCAACCTTGCCTCCGAGCACGGCAACCCCGAGCTGCAGCCGCTTCACCTGCTCGCCGCCCTGCTCGAAGATAAAGAGGGAATCGTTTGGCCCGTGCTCGACAAAATCGGCATCGGTCCGCAAGCCGTTTTGAGCGACGTTTATCGCGACATCGAAAAGCTTCCCAAGATTTCTGGAGAAGCCGCGCAAGCTACGCTCTCGAACGCAGCCAACAAACTGTTAGAGCAGGCTTTCAAAGAAGCTGCGAATTTCAAAGACGAATACATTTCCACCGAACATTTACTGCTTGCCATCACGCACCTTAAACAAGATGCCGCACAGCAGATCCTCGCCCGCCACGGCGCTACCTACGATGCAATCCTGAAAGCTCTCACCTCGGTCCGCGGCTCGCAAAAAGTCACCGACCAGAATCCGGAAGCCAAGTATCAGGCGCTTGAGCGTTACGCTCGCGACCTCACCGAGCAGGCTCGCCGCGGCAAGCTCGACCCCGTGATCGGACGCGACGAAGAAATCCGCCGCGTAGTCCAGGTTCTCTCGCGCCGCACGAAAAATAATCCTGTACTCATCGGCGAGCCCGGCGTCGGCAAGACCGCCATCGTCGAAGGCCTCGCGCAGCGCATCATTTCCGGCGATGTGCCTGAAGTTCTCAAAAACAAACGCGTCGTCGCCCTCGATCTCGGCGCGATGCTCGCCGGAGCAAAATATCGCGGTGAGTTCGAAGACCGTCTGAAGGCCGTCTTAAAGGAAATTGAAGATTCCGCAGGGCAAGTCATTCTTTTCATCGACGAGCTTCACACCCTGGTCGGTGCAGGCGCGGCCGAGGGCTCGATCGACGCCTCCAACATGCTCAAGCCCGCGCTAGCCCGCGGAGAGCTGCGTGCCATCGGCGCTACCACGCTCAACGAGTATCGCAAATACATCGAGAAAGACGCCGCCCTAGAGCGCCGCTTCCAAATTGTTTTCGTCGGCGAGCCTAATGTCGAAGACACCATCGCGATCCTTCGCGGCCTCAAGGAGCGCTACGAGGTTCATCACGGCGTTCGCATCAAAGATTCCGCTATCGTCGCCGCCGCGACGCTTTCGCATCGCTACATCTCCGACCGCTTTCTGCCCGATAAGGCCATCGACCTGGTCGACGAAGCGGCCGCATCGATCCGTATCCAGATCGATTCGCTTCCTACCGATATCGATCAGCTCGAGCGCCGCGCCACGCAACTCGAAATCGAGAAGCAGGCGCTGAAGAAAGAGGACGACTCCAACTCGAAAGAGCGTTTGGCCGTCATCGAGAAAGAACTTGCTGGGATCCGCGAAAAATCCAACGCCCTGAAAGCGAATTGGAAGAAAGAAAAAGATCTGATCGCGCGCTCGCGCGAGCTGAAGGAAAAAATCGAGAAGCTCAAGATCGAGGAGCAAGCCGAAGAGCGCAAAGGCAATCTGCAACGCGTCGCCGAAATCCGCTACGCGCTACTGCGGCAGGCCGAGCAGGAATTAAGCCAGCTTACCGCCAAAATTGACGGGAAAGGCGCCGATGGCAAAGCCGCCGGCGCACCCCGCATGCTCAAAGAAGAAGTGGACGAAGAAGATATCGCCCGCATCGTCTCCAAGTGGACCGGCATCCCCGTCTCGAAAATGCTCGAAGGCGAAGTGAAAAAGCTGGTTACCATGGAAGAACGCCTGCGTCTGCGTGTTGTCGGCCAGGACGCAGCTCTTGAGCGCGTGGCCAATGCCATCCGCCGCTCGCGCGCCGGACTCAGCGACCCAAAGCGCCCCATCGGCTCCTTCATTTTCCTCGGACCGACGGGCGTCGGTAAAACCGAACTCGCCCGCGCCCTGGCTGAATTTCTGTTCGACGACGAGCGCGCCCTGCTGCGCATCGACATGTCCGAATACATGGAAAAGCATTCGGTCTCGCGCCTGATCGGTGCGCCCCCAGGCTACGTCGGCTACGAAGAAGGCGGCCAGCTCACCGAGCAGGTTCGCCGCCGTCCTTACGCGGTCGTGCTCTTCGACGAAATCGAGAAGGCGCATCCCGACGTCTTCAACATTCTGCTGCAGATCATGGACGATGGCCGCCTCACCGACGGCAAAGGCCGCGTCGTGGATTTCAAAAACACGATTCTGATCATGACCTCGAATCTCGGCTCCAGTTATCTGCAAGCCGAAAACCTGCGCACGCCGGAGGATTTCGAGAAGGCCAGCGAACAAGTCATGAACGCGCTGCACGGCCACTTCCGCCCCGAGTTCCTGAACCGTGTCGATGACATCATCGTCTTCGGTCCGCTCGGCAAAGAACAGCTGGTCAAGATCATCGAGTTGCGCCTCGAAGACGTGCGCCGTCTGCTCGCCGACCGCAAAATCTCAATCGAGCTCACCGACGCCGCCAAAGACGCGCTCTTTACTCAGGGTTACGACCCCAACTTCGGAGCGCGCCCGCTGAAGCGCGCCATCCAAAAGCTCATCCAGAACCCGCTCGCTCTGAAGATTCTGGATGGCGAGATCCTGCACGGCGACCACGTAATCGTCGATAGCGACAAGAAATCCGGCAAGCTAACCTTCGAAGTCAGCAAGCGCGTCGGAGAGAAAGAACCCCTAAAGGCAAAGCGCTGATAGAAAAAAAGAATGTCATCCCGAGCAAAGCGAGGGACCTTGGTTTCTGCTAGCGCCAGGAAGCCGACCCAGCCAGCAAACACCAGGATTCCTCGCTGCGCTCGGAATGACAGGCATTTCTACCGCTGCTTTCGCCTAAAAACCTCAACTAATTCCGGCGAAGCCGCCAAATACCACGCGATCACAATCCGCACCATAATCTGCGCTCCATAAAAGAAGAAGCCCCAACCAAGATCCCGCGCGGCCGCCGACACCGCCGGCACCGATCCCGCAACTCCAATCACCATCAGCAGAACAGCGCACCAGCGTGCCCAATTTTTCAGCTTATAAAGGCCCCACCCGATCAGCGCCCAGCCAGCGCCAACGGAGATTGCGGTCCGTGCTCCATCCAATTCTCTTCCGTAGGTGATCCCGGCTGCCCGAGTCATGACCAGCGTGCCGGGCGCGAAAACTTCGACGACGCCCAGCACGATCAGATAACCCGCGACCAGGAAAAATAAAACCGCGATCACCGTGACGCTGCCCGGACGATCCATAGCTTGAGACTACCGTAGTTTGATAATTTGATAAAAAGAGACTCCCACAAATTAAATGCCGGAAGCCATCTCCCCTCGACGCGGATCGCGAGGAAAATCGTGCCTTATCCGTGAAGATCCGTGCCAATCCGGGGCCGCGAATTTCGCGTCTGTGGCAAACTGTCTCCATGCCCACGCTAACCCTCGGCGACTTCGAACTCAGCATCTTCTCCGACGGCACTTACCCACTCGATGGCGGCGCATTCTTCGGCGTCATTCCAAAAGTCATGTGGTCGCGCAAGGTCAACGCCGACGAGAAGAACTACGTCCAGGCAGGTCTCAACTCGTTGCTCATTCGCACCGGAAGCAAGACGGTGCTGGTCGAAACCGGCATGGGCAACAAACTTTCGGAGCGCATGATCAAGTTCTACGTCCAGCCCGCGAAACTGCTTACGAGCCTTGCCGCCGAGGGAATCGCGCCCGACGATATCGACATCGTCATCAACACGCATCTCCACTTCGACCATTGCGGCTGGAACACGGTACGCGACAAAAACGGAAAGATCGTCCCGACTTTTCCGCGCGCAAAATACTACGCGCCCGAAGGCGAATGGCAATACGCGCAGAACCCCAGCGAGCGCGATTCCATCAGCTATATTTCCGAGAACTACAACCCGCTCGTCGAAAGCGGACAGATGACGCTGCTCAAATGCGGCGAAGAAATCGTCCCCGGCATCTCCGTGAAAACTTTCCCCGGCCACACCGCCCACATGCAAGCCGTGATAATTAAAGGTTGTCATCCTGAGGAGCCCGCCTTTGGCGACGAAGAGCCTGTCCCGGGCTTGCCAAGGGAATCTGGGCGCGCCGCGCGAAGCCCTCGCGTTCTTGGCGAGGGCAATAATCGCGCGTTTGGCGCGCATCCTCATACAGCCTGCTACATCTCCGACCTGATCCCGACCAGCGCGCACATCGACATCGCCTGGGGCATGGGCTTCGATCTCTACCCCCTACAGACGATCGACAATAAGAAGCATTACTATGCGAAAGCGATCCCAGAAAAATGGCTGACCGTCTTTACCCACGATGCGCAGCTGCCATGGGCTTATGTCGAGAATGATGAGTTAGGGAAGATGGTTGCAAGGATGCCGGAATCGCAAAAGGACTAGGGGCATCATGGTTAAGAGATCTCAGATCGCTACGTTCTGGCAAAGCTGGCAGCCAGACTCCCCTACCGACCAGCAGGACTTCGAACGGTTGAAAAATCGAGTGTGCGCGGTCATGAAGAATGACGTGTGGCCTTTCTGGGAGTACCGTCCCTCGCTTCGGAAGGAATTCATTGTCTTTAGCGGTGCCGATGTGGCGTCGCAAGAGACTTCTTCCTTTTGGCACGGCGCGCTTAACTACCAGATATGTCGGGCCGAAGGCATGCTGGATCTGATGCAAGCCGTTCAGGCACTCCTCTGGGCCATTCACAAAACCGTGCCCCAGGAACTGCGCGGAGTCGTGGCAACTCTTAACGCTGTATTCGAAATGAGCCCAAACGTATTGGCTCACATTGTGCTGGGCGAAGACGGCCCGACGCTCTATCGGGGCGGCGCAAAGATGCTAGATGATGCTCTGATCGCGGATAACTTAGAGTGGCTTGCTCGACACCCTCAGGCTTTAAAGAATTTTCAGGTAGCGCTCTCGATCTATCTATCCAAGGACGTCAGCGAGTACAGGAACCTTCTTGACAATCTAAGATTCGCAGTCGAACAGCTGCTGAGAGATATTCTGCAGAATCAGAAGAGCCTAGAAAACCAAAAGGACACCTTGTTACCTTGGATGAAGAGCAAGGGCCTGCACGCCAGCGTGACGGGGATGTATCACGACCTGCTTTTCAAGCACTTCGCGATATACCAAAATGATGCGGTTAAGCATGGCGAGAAGTATTCTCCGCAGGAAATCGAATTCATGATCTACCTCACAGGTACTTTCATGCGGCTGCTGATCCAAGCGTCGAAACAACCTGCTTCCGTCGGACAATAACTAGGTCGGCAGCAACGTCGCTTCGAAGGACTTCCCATCCTCCCCGATCCCCCACGGCCCTCGATTCGCGGATCGACTTGCGCGGCAGCCGCCCCTGCGCTTGGGGATTGTATACTTCCCCCGAGGTCCCCACATGCAAGCACGCATCACCGGCACCACCATGCCCGTCCTCGAGTTCGCGCTCGAGCCGAACGAGTCCATCATCTCCGAGGCGGGAGAGCTTTCCTGGATGGGCAGCTCCATTCAGATGACCACGCACACGCAGTTCGGCGGCGGCGGTGGCCTCTTCGGAGTGCTCAAGCGCGTAGCCGGCGGCGGATCGATTTTCATGACTGAATATCGCGCCATCGGCGCGGCGGGCGAACTGGCCTTCGCCACCAAGCTGCCGGGGCACATCGTGCCGGTCGAGATTTCGGCGGGACATGAATACCTGATTCACCGTCACGGATTTTTATGCGGCACGCCGCAGGTTCAGATCGGGCTGGGCTTTCAGCAGTCGTTAGGCGCGGGAATTTTCGGCGGCAGCGGATTCCTGCTGCAACGCGTGAGCGGCCAGGGCACGTTCTGGCTCGAACTGTCTGGCGAGCTGGTAATGCGCGATCTGCAGCCAGGCGAGACTTTGCGCGTGCACCCGGGACACGTGGGAGCGTTCCAATCGAGCGTGTCATTTCAGATTACGACAGTGCCGGGAATCAAGAATCTGATCTTCGGCGGCGACGGCATCTTTCTCGCCGCACTCACCGGCCCCGGCAGAATCTGGCTGCAGACCCTTCCAATATCCAAGCTCGCGCACGCTCTCTACGAATACATGCCTCATGAGGCGAGCAAGCAAACCGTGCAGGGCGGCGTGGTGGGAGGAATTGTAGGATCGATCCTCGATCAGATGAAGTAGGGCTAGTACCTGGTACCCAGTACCGAGTGACAACAATTCCCCGCTGGTCTCTAGGGACTGGGTACTAGGTACTGGGTACTCAGTCGTGCCTCGAAGAATTCCTCCACCCTCCCCAGAATCTCGACCGCGCTCTTCGATTCGTAGATCGCCTTTCGCAGCCCTGCTCCTCCCGGTACGCCGTGGGTGAACCACGACGCGAACTGCTTCATCTTGCCGACAGCATCCGGCAGTTCTTCCTCGATCAGCATCTTGAAGTAAGTCCGGATCATCTGGTAACGATCAGCCTCGCTGGGTTCGTCGAAAAGCTTGGTTGATTTCATGGAGCCCCGGACGCATTCGTCCGGGGAGTCGCTATCAACACGCCCAAAATTCGGAGCGTCGTCACCCGGGCGGACGAAAGCCTGCCCTGAGCCTGCCGAAGGGGCGTCCGCCGCTCCACGAGCGGCGCAATACTGCTGAATCTGCCGAAAAATCCACGGATTCGAAGGCGCCGTCCGCCCGATCATCACCGCATCGCATCCCGTCTGCGTAACCATTGCGCAGGCGTCCTCGGGCGTGCGAATGTCGCCGTTGCCGATCACCGGAATCTTCACAGCATCTTTCACCGCGGCAATCCACTCCCAGCGCGCCTGCCCGCTGTAGCCCTGCTCTCGAGTCCGCGCATGCAAAGCCACGGCCGCCAGTCCGCACGACTCCGCCATGCGCGCCAGCTCCACGCAAACAATCTCGTCGTCACTCCATCCGGCGCGAAACTTCACCGTGAAGGGAACTGTCACCGCAGCCTTCACCGCCTCGAAGATGCGGCCAATCGCCGGCAGATCGCGCAGCAGCCCCGAACCTCCGTTGCACTTCACAACTTTTTTCGCTGGACAGCCGAGGTTCAAATCGACCAGGTCGAAGCCGAGGCCCTCGACCATGCGCGCCGCCTCCGCCATCACCTGCGGATCGCTGCCAAAAAGCTGCGCCGAGATGGGATGCTCGTCCTCATAAAAGTGGAGGTATCGCTTCGCTTTCTGATCCTTCTTGCGAAGCACGCCGTCGGCCGAGGTGAACTCGGTCATGATCAAACCGCAGCCGCCCAGGTTGCGGATGAAGCGGCGGAAAACTGTGTCGGTGACGCCGGCCATGGGAGCGAGAACGGTCGCAGGGGCAATGCGGATATTGCCAATCGAAAGGCTTACGGGGACCGGCTTCGCAGCCGCCGCCTGGCGGACCAGGCCTGTGGTGAGCTCGTCGAAGGCAGGCTCCGCCCCAGGCGAGCCAGCTCTAGTCGAGCCGTTCGAGTTGTCCCAGAACTTCTTCACTGTCCTATTCTACTTGGCTCCGCAAAAACAAGGCCCTCGCAAAGCGAGGGCCAAATTTAAAACGTATACGTGTTACTCCGCGCAAATCCATGGCAAAAATGCTAGTTCTTTGCCGGTGCGGCCTTGGCGGGCTCATTCTTCGCATACTTACGGCGGAAACGCTCCACGCGTCCGGCGGTGTCCATCAGTTTCTGCTTACCGGTAAAGAAAGGGTGGCAGGCCGCGCAAATTTCGACGCTGATGTCGCCCTTATGGGTTGACCGGGTAACAAAGGCGTTGCCGCACGCGCAATGGACGCGAACTTCGTTATAAGCGGGATGAATGGCTGCTTTCATATGGGTTCAACCTCGATTCGAATGTTAGATTCTACCGGAATGCCCCAGGATTCAGCAATCCCCGCACCCCTTAATCCCGCGAAGAAGCCCTGTTTGCTCGAAACGAAATCGCCACCCGAATCACTATCTAAACGTAGCAAGACGGACGAAGATTCGACGGCCCGCGATCTCATGGCATCAGCGGACGCAGTACCCAGGAGGCACAAACCATGCGCATCGACTTTGAATATATGCTGCTGGTGCTCCTGTTGCCCCTGATCCCGGCATTCGTGCTGTTTCGTTTCCTGCCCTCGTCCGCCAACGTCGAAGGGCCTTTCAAGGGATTGACGATTAAACTTGGCGGCGCGTTCGCCGGCTACTTCGTGACCGTTTTACTGTCGTGGCAGGTCGCAAAGTCCTTCGTGGAACCAACGTGGTCCGAGAACTGGAATGTGGTGGGTCAAATTATGTTCGACAGCGCACCAGCCAACCACCCTACGCCGACGCAGGCAGTGGTGCTGGTCAAACCTCCGACTGCGGAGATCGAAGATTCCGGTTCGCTCCAGATGATGGTTCCGATTCCGCTGGTTCACGACGGCGCGATCGACATACAACGGCTGGTTGTTGCCGTCGACGGCTACGAGACCGCCAATGTGCCGCTCGATCCTGACAACAAACATCTCGGCGCGTATGGCGGTCAGGATTATCAGGTCACGTTCGACGAAAAGCATCATCAGATTCTAATCGGGAAACCCATTGTCCTGATTCCCGTGCGATAGAAATGGTGCCTTCACATGAAGGGATCGGTATGGGGTTCGAGAAGGAGATTCCCATGAGAGCAAAAAAGTACATCTTAATGCCGACGCTGGCATTTCTCCTTCTTCTTGCCAGCGTGGCGCATGCAGCAACCGTGCGCGGCCAACTGGTTTTCGCGAGCAGCAACGCTCCCGCGCCTTACGTCGCTGTGCGCCTCAACTCCCAGAGCAAAGGACCTTCAGAGTTCGCTTACTCGGGCAACGACGGAAAATACTACCTGAGAAATGTTCCGGCAGGCGCTTACCAACTCGAAGTCTGGCGCGGGGGGAAAGTTGTGCTTACGCTTGCGGTCACCGTGCAGGAACCGTTGGTCGAAGTTCCGCCCGCTCGCCTGCCCTGATGATAGATATTCAGAACGGAAGTGGTAGGACACTTACCTAGAATTGCTGGCTTTCGTTGATTAAGAGGCGCAACGAATGTAGAATGCCTCAAAACTAACGCAGGGCGGGCAGGAGAAAAACATGAAACGAATTCTGTTACTCGCGTCAATGGTGCTCGCTTTGTCTGGAACGGTTGCGTTGGCAGATGGGCCATTTCCGGACGGGCATCCTCCTCCGAAGTGTAACCCTTCTCCGAATTGTGATCCCGAGAGGGAGCTTTGCTGTTCTAAGTAGCTTAGGTCTCAGGCGGGTCGCTAACTCTAGGGCCGCATAGTTGGAGGGGGTTCAGCGCGCCTAAACAACCGGAATCGAGATTAAGGCTGGTGTTTGACGGGCCGACTGCTTCTCAGAAGCGAAACTGGTAGGACACCTTCACAAAAAACTGGCGACTGTCGTTGATATAGCCCTTCGCGGTGTTGAAGACGCCGGTGTACGGGACTACGTTCAGGTTCTGCAGGTCGCTGTTATAGCCCACATAAATCGCCGTTCCGGGATGCACCAGATAGGTGAATAGCAGGTCGGCGTTGAACCGCTTCTGCGTCGGCAGGTAGGTGTAGGGATAATAGGTGTTGCCCGGGGTGTTGGCCAGAGTCGAGTTGTACTGGAAAATTGCGCGCAGGGCGAATTGCGGGGTGAACTGCCAGTTCCACTCGCTGCGGATCGTGTGGTTGTCGAAAATCCCTTTTCCAATGGGCCCGGGTGCCTCGGCAAGAGCGGACCGATACTCGCTGTTGGTGGCTCGCAGGCGGCTAAACAGGTAGGTGTTCTGAATTTTCAGCGGCTTGACCGGGCGAAAGTTCATGTACACAGTGGCCATGTCCAAGCGTGACAGAAGAGCCTGCGGCTTTGCCGTCGCAGACGGCGCAAAGTTCCCTCCGTCTCCCCAGGTATAGTCCGCATTGAATGTAAACTTCCGAAAGTACCCGGTCGAGAACTGCGCGTAACTCTGGTGTTCGTGGTAATCGAAGCTCTGGTTTACCACTAAACCCTCGAAGAAGAAATCCTGGGGCCGGAGCCGCTCGCGCTGCTCGATGTATGGCGAAAACCGGAAATCTGTCTGTCCACGTCCCGTCACCCTCAGGTAGCCGTCGTAATACGTATCCAGGCGATTGCCTTCGTGATCGAACGTGTAATGTTGACGGAAGGTCGGCCCCCACGCCAGAAGCCATCCCTTCTTGGGGCGGAAACGGTAATAGACCAAATTATTGACTTGGCGAATATCCACCCGATTCACGAATCCGGGCATGGTTACGAAGCCTGGACTCACGTCCAGGTAACTGCCGTTGTAGTTGAAATGCAACCCGTTCCGGCGGAGATCGAGTTCGTCGGCGGGCCCGCCATAGTGATTGCCGTTGCCAAAATTGCCCGAGCTGAACTGAAACAGATTGTCTTCGCAAGTCGTTTGCAGGTTGCCGGTCGGCGAAAGAGATGCATTAAGTCCCGCGAGGTTGCTGGAACTGGTTACAGCCTGACCCTGTAAAGTCCAGTTGGGGCTGAACTTCAGGTTGGTATCGACTCCGCCCACGCGGTTATATTCCCCGGTCGCCGGACACTGCCAATCGGTGTAGATTGCGCCCACGCTTGACTGTCTGAAAATATCGCGGCTTACGCGCGCAACCGTGAAATAGGATCGATCGCCATAGAGACTATCCGAGCAGATCGGGGACGTAGGCGGGCAGAAACTGGGAACGGCCAGTCCGGGAGCGCGGTCATCGGACGCCATCAGGCCAACCGAATACGGGCCATCCTTGCCCGTAAGGCGAATTCCCGCCGAAGGGTCTTGGATGTTGCGCGTATAGAATAAATCGATGGGAGTACGAAAAAAGTCTGCGTTCTCCAGAAAGAACGGGCGCTTTTCGGGAAAGTACACTTCGAAGCGCTGGTTGACGACGATCTGCGGTTGGTCCGACTCCACCTGGCTGAAGTCGGGATTGGCCGTCATGTCCAGAACGAAGTGGTCCTTGATCACGAACTTCGCATCCAATCCGATCTGCCCTTGGGCCGTCGCATTCTGAAAGAATGGGTTGTACGGATCGCGTTCGTCCAGCGACCGAAAGCCGCGCATAATCCCATAAGGAATCAGCTCGATGTCGCGGTCTGGCAAAATTCCCTCCAGCCCATCCAGAGTCGCCTCCCGTGACAGCCGCCCTTGCTCCTTGAGGGAAACCTGCGGCCAGTAACCGTCTTCGTTCTTTCGCGTGATGCCGCGGTATAGCAGGATTCCCCACTCCTGTTGCTGCGTGGCCGGAAAGCGCAGGCTTTTAAACGGAATCGACATCCAGGCAACGAAGCCACGGCTGGTCAATTTACCGCGCGAATCCCACACCGTATCCCACGACGTATCCCAATTCCCATTGGCCAACCCGGCGGTCGAGGCATCAGTAAAGATTGCGTCCCACTGCACCCCCAGCGGCGTGGTTTGGAATTCGTAGGCTCGCCGCCGGTCATGAAAGGTATCGAATAAGACGGCAACCTGGTCGTCGTCGTAGACATCTTCGCGGGCCGACATGCGCGCCCGCACCTCTTTCGGATTGTCGAAGCATACGAACACTACGTACAGGTTTTTCTGGTCGTAACCCAGATAGGCCTCGGTCTCCTCCGAAACTTTCTCGCCGTCATGCGGATTGCGCTGCATGAACCCAGTCACCTTCGCCATCTTCTGTGCCGTCTCGCCCTCTGGCTTCATGGCCAGAAAGTCCTCAAGCACCGGAGCATGAGCTAAACGCGGGATAGTCAACGTCGGCGGTTCGACTGCCGCCTTCGGTGTGGGCTGCACCTCCGGATTCTTGATCGCCGGTTCCGGCAACTGCGCAGGCGGTGGCGGATTTTGTTCAGACGCAGGCCTTTGCCCCGGGGCATTCGCCCCCGGAGGCGGTGAAGGATTTTGCGGAGCCGATTGGGAACTTTGTCCGGTAGGATTTGGTTGAGAAGAAGCCAAGGCCTCCACGGAAGCGGAACCTTGAACGATCGCGGGGGCTTGTGGTGGTGCACTCCATCCGACTTCCACAGCCGCTGCCAGCAGCAGCACGCCTGCCGGCAGAAGTCTTGGAAACATCTGGAATGGAAACACTAAAACTCGAAGTGGATGCAAACCTCGCCCTCGTGTTTCCTCGCTTCCGCATCGCGACGAAACCAGTAAAGATACACCAAGAGAGCACCTGACAAAACAGGAAAGCATTACAAGTGAGGTTTACCGAAATAGCACTAGAATAGGGTGCAGAAACCTGCAACTTCCTGCCGAACTCCAGGAGGTGCCGTTTATCGAGTCGAATGGAGAACTGGTGGACTAGAAAGAGCGCGTGAGAACTAGATTTTGTGCTTCGCAGTGGAACGACGTTGCCTGTTTCAGCCGCGAGGCGGCGCAAGAATTCAGCCCACAGCGTAAGCTGGGGGTAAAAAGCTGGAAACTAGCAAGCCCCGGAGGGGCGGAAGACTAGTTCTCACGTACGCTCTAGAAGCTCTAGCTCTCAAAACAACGAACTCTGCCTGCGGCTGGGCGTGATCCCAAAATGCTCATAGGCCAACTGCGTGGCCACTCGTCCTCGAGGCGTGCGGTTCAGAAAACCAATCTGCATCAGGAAGGGCTCGTAAATCTCTTCAATCGCATCTGGCTCTTCCGCTAGAACGGCTGCCAGGGTGTTCACCCCCACCGGCCCGCCTTGATATTTTTCGATGATCGTCAGCAGTAAACGCCGGTCCACTTCGTCGAACCCGTACTTATCCACTTCCAGCATCTGCAATGCTGCTTGCGCTGTCGGCAAATCGATCTTTCCACCGCCGCGCACCTGCGCATAGTCCCGCACGCGCCGCAGCAGCCGGTTCGCGATTCGTGGCGTCCCGCGCGACCGGCTGGCAATCTCGTTTGCTCCCGCGTCGTCGACCGCAACTCCCAGAATTTCCGCCGACCGCTCCACGATCACTCGCAAATCCTCCGGCGTATAAAATTCCAGCCGCAACACAATTCCAAATCGCGAGCGCAGCGGCGCTGAAATCAATCCCGCCCGGGTCGTCGCCCCTACAAACGTGAACGGCTTCACTTCCAGCGTGTGCGTACGCGCCGAAGGCCCTTGCCCAATGATGATGTCGAGCTTGTAGTCTTCCAGCGCCGAGTACAGCAACTCTTCCAGCACCGGCTGCAGCCGGTGGATCTCATCGATGAACAGGACCTGTTTATCCTGCATGTTGGTAACGATCGCCGTCAGGTCGCCCTTGATCTGCAGCAAAGGCGCAGCCGTGGGCTGGAAGTGCACGCCCAGTTCGTTCGCGATAATGTTCGCCAGCGTCGTCTTCCCCAACCCCGGAGGCCCATACAGCAGCACGTGATCCATGGCTTCGCCACGCGAACGCGCCGCCTCGATCGCGACCGCCAGATTTTCTTTCACCTTGGCTTGCCCAATGAACTCCCCGAGCCTCTGCGGCCGCAGCTTCAGTTCGAACGAAGAATCGTCCTCTACCGCCGCCGCCGAAACCAGCCGGTCATTTACTCGGGGATCAGTCACTCGAGAATCGTTCACTCGGGACTCATTCACTCTGGAATCGCTGTTAGGCAAATTCACGATACCGCGATGGTAAAGCGAAAGGCCGTGGGGCGCAATGCGTGCTCCACAACGTCGCTCTGAACCCGCGCCGCAAGCGGGCAAAGGGTCCGGTCGTCGCTGGTCTTCCGTGACGTTCTCAGGCAGCTGGGCGGTTGCTACCGTGACCTTGCCAGTACTTGGTACTGAGCAAGGACGGGAGCACATGGCGAAAGCGGCGAAGCTTAAGATTCTTTATGGTGAAGGGGATGTGGAGGAACAAACGGCTCAGGCGGCGGCATTCGCCAACGCCGGGCACACGGTCGAGAAGGCATTGGGGCGCAAGGCGGTAGTGGAAGCGCTCAAGAAGGGACCGTTCGACCTCGTAGTGTTGGGGCCGAGCCTCTCGCGCAATGACCGGCATCATCTGCCCTACATGGTGAAAAAGGCGAGCGCGGAAACACTCGTGCTGGTAATGCACGCCGATGGAAGCCGGCATCCGTATGTGGATGCGTGCACCGACACTGGCGCGAGTATAGAGAATGTACTGGCGCGGATCGAAGGCCTGCATATCGCCGGGTTGACGGCAGCGGCAGTAGCGGGAAGATGAGCTCTCGATTGTTCAGTCGATTTACAAAGCGGCCTGCGGGCCGCTTTTGTATTTGGGCACGTGTGGGTCGGACACTCTTGTCCGACAAAAGCCGGTGCCTAGCTCACCCTGTGGGCGACACTTGGTTCCTGCTAGGGTAAGAATCTAGCTAGGCAGCCCGTGGGAAAGAAGTTGGCTTCACCGCCTCTAAGTGCGGTCTCTCTGCGCTACAAGCGACAGAAGTGGAACATTCTCAAATTTCGACCGCCTGAGCCTAGCGGGAATCAGATGAGTAATAGTGGACTATCTAGCGAATTCTTGCTGGGATTCTTAGCCGCCGGGATCGAAAGATGTCTGCTGTTTGTAACCAAAAGTGTCTCGAATGTGCGTCGGGACTCCTTGTGAGAAAATCCATCCCATAAAAACTTAGAGAAGCGAAGAGGTTTGGCGGAACATCCAAACTGGGCGGCGCACTGCTGAAGGACGAACGCAGATCGCTACAAGTTTCGTGAAATTATTCAAAAGGAGGATGGCATGGGGTTGAGCGAAGGTTTCCTGGCGGAGTTCGATCATGAGATGGTGAGCACGCGGAAAACGCTGGAGCGCATTCCAGAAGACAAGCTCGCTTGGAAGCCGCACGATAAGTCGATGGGCCTCGGCCGGTTGGCAGGGCATATCGCTGAATTGCCGAGCATGGGCAGTCGAGTGATGCAAAGCGAAATGTTCGACCTGGCCAGCCGTCCGCCCGGCGTCAAGCCGCTCGTGGCCGAATCGCAGAAGCACGCATTAGGGATATTCGACAAGAACGTGGCAGATCTGCGCGCCGCCCTCACCGGTGCGAGTGACGCCGACTTGCAGAAGACCTGGACGCTGGCGCTCGGCGAGAGGAAGTTCTACAGCGGTCCGCGCATCGGCGCGCTGCGCCGGATGATGCTCAATCACATGATCCATCATCGGGCGCAATTGGGAGTTTACCTGCGGCTGAGTGGAATCGCCGTGCCGTCGGTCTACGGACCGTCCGCCGATGAGGGAATGTAGAAATTCGGCATACGATTTCGGCACCCAAAGGGCGGCGAAGAACAGCCGCCCTATCTTTTTTGAGAAGCTGCCGAAACCGTGCGGCTCCCGGTTCTATGCCGCGCGTCCCAACACCGGCTGCGTGCAGTGCGCGCAGCGCCGCGCATCGATCGGAATCTCACTTAGGCACTCCGGACACTTCTTTGTGGTCGGATCGGGCGGCTTTTCGCCGCGGTGCATCCTCGCGACAAGTGCATTGATTGGCAGCACCACCAGAAAGTAGACCGCGGCGGCAATCAGGATGAAAGAGATTATCGCGTTAATGAAGTTGTCGAGGGGAAATGCGACGCTATGAACTGTGAATTGCAGAGCGGAGAACTTCTCGCCTCCGCCGGTCGCAAGTTTAATCAGCGGATTCAGAAAAGCCGAGGTTAATCCGGCGACCACGCTGGCAAACGCCGCACCGATGACCACACCGACAGCCATATCCACAACATTTCCGCGCAAGATGAATTTCTTGAAACCGTCTAGCATAAAGACCTCCGAACAAGATTGGGGCAAATGTATGACAGGCAGACGGGAAGGTCAAGCGGGACGAGTTGTTTTGAGGAACGATTTGGTTTTTTTTGCCTAGCGGTCCTGGATCTCAATTTCTCCGTTGGGACCGTCATAGGCAAAATACCACTTGCGCAAGATGTCGCGTCCGATGAGGCATGAAAAGAATGGCTGCTCGATTATGGGGCATGCCACTACCCTCATGGCATCGAAGCCCGAGAGATCGGTTCCAGGAAAGGAAATCGCGGCGGCATACGCCGGATAATTTCCAGCCGTGCCGCCGACAGTCGTTATCCGATTCCAATCGGTTTGGAGTAGCTTACAGGTGCTAGCGATTTGCGGGTTGATCACGGTTAGGGAGGCTCCCGTGTCGATCAGCGCACGAACTCGGAGCTCCCGATACTCAAGGCCAATTGATCTGCCTTCCTCAAACTCTAGGCGAGTGGTGCTGATCAAAATTTCGATGTGTGGGCCCTCCAAGATAAGCTTGCTCGGATTGAGCCGACACTTCAAATCGTAGCCTTAGAGAATTAAATAGACTGGTTCCTCGGCCCAAACCTGCTTCAGAAGAAAATTCTTGCCAAGCCCGGCCGTTGAGAGGCCCTCTTTGAAAGCGGACTCGTAGTCAGCATGAAACCCGACGACCTTCGACCCGACGATGACGACGAATTCCCCCGGGTTCGAGCGCAGCCATTCCTGCCTGTGCTGCTCAAACACCCGAAGTTCCTCTTGCAAGGTTTTATCTTCCGTCGACATCCATTTGGCCTCGAAAATTCGATGATGTAAGAATTTATTTACACCACCAAAGCTACTTTACTTGACATTTCCTGAATGTCAAGTAAATATGGGAGTAAGTTAAGGTCTTTATGTAAAAAAAATCTTACATGACAACTGCTGAACAGATCGGTTTGCAGATAAGAGCAGCGCGCGGGGAACTAAGCGTGAGAGCGCTGAGTCAGAAGGTCGGGGTCACGCCGCCGACGATCACGAGCTACGAGTCAGGCAATAGTATCCCAACTGCAGACACTCTAGCCAAGATCGCTGACGTCTTAAGCATTCCAATCATAGAAGTTGATGAGCACCGGTTCACGATAACTAGGAAGGAAAAACTGGCACCCACCTTACTAGGCGAGCAGTTAGCACTAGATTTTACGGGAGAATATTCGTTCTCCAAGGCGACTGTCCGCCTCAGCCCGGGCCGGATCAGTATATCGTTCGATGGCGCAACGCCATACATCGATCTGAAGGTGAGCTAGGAGACCGCGGCCCTCTTCAGATCCGCATCGGCATCACGATATACCGATACTTATAATCATCGCCCTCGGCAGGCCGCAATTGCCCAGCGGATTGAGAATCTTTCAGCTCCAGCCTCACTTCATCGGTACCGGCGGCCTTGAGGAAGTCGACGAGGTAAACGGCGTTGAAGCCGATGGTGAGTGTCTCGCCGTCGTAGGGAGCTTCGATGGAATCCTCCGACTCGCCCGCTTCGGTCGAGGACGCGGAAAGCTTCACTTCGCCTTTTTCCAGCTTGAGGCGCACCGCTCGCGAGCGCTCGTCGGCAAACTGGGCCACACGCAAGATTGCCGAGTTCAGATCGTGGCTGTTCAACGCAATGCTCTTGCTGTTGTCCTTGGGCAGGACGGCTTCGAAGTTGGGGAACTGCCCGGTGAGCTGGCGCGAGGTCAGCAGGCGGGATCCGATGCGGAAAAATAAAGTCGACTCGTCCTTTGCGAATTCGACCACTTCGGCGTCGCTCGAATCGAGCAGCGACTTGAGTTCGTCCATCGCCTTCTTCGGCACGAGCGTCTTCATCTCGCCGGAGACGCCTTCAAACTTTTCTCCGCTACGCTCACAGTGAGCCAGCCGGTGTCCATCGGTTGCGACCATGGTGATCGACTCCGGCTTCAGCAGCATCAGAGCGCCGCTTAGCGTATAGCGAGATTCTTCGTTCGAGATGGCAAATCCGGTACGCGCGATCAGCCCGCGCAACACCGCACCTGGAATCTTAACAACACCCGCCGTCGGGAATGCCGGAAGGCTCGGAAAGTTCGACTTCGCCATCCCGACCATCTTCGTGTTGGAACGTCCACAGCGGATACTAACCCAGTGGTTATCCAACAACTTGATGGTGATATCTGCATCCGGCAACAGTTTTACGTAGTCGTGCAGCTTTCGTGCAGGGATGGTGCACGAGCCTTCTTTCTTAACTTTTGCATTGCACGAGGTCCGCAGGCTGAGGTCTAAATCCGTCGCGGTCAGCGACAGTTTGCCCTCAGAGGCCTCGAATAAATAGTTGGAGAGAATCGGAATCGTGGTCTTGCGCTCGACCACGCCCTGCGTAGCCGTCAACTCCCGCAGCAATTCGAACTTGCTGACTGTGATCTCCATGGTTCCCACCGCAACGGCAGCTTCAACCG